>PPYF01370172.1_pt1 | contig 228946 bp, 211 predicted proteins | sample 1559871 | NCBI WGS metagenome assembly PPYF01 (sample SAMN08240021, study PRJNA423297) | Human gut metagenome, whole genome shotgun sequencing project. | reverse complement strand
AAAGACCATCATTGCGATAGTGCTTTACAACTTTAGGCTGATAAAAATCATCATTGCCTTGTAGTTGCTCTCTTGCTTGAATAAGCTCCGCGGCATTCATAACAATACCTAGATAGAAACTTTCACAAGAAATGAAACAATAACAATGGCGCATAAAACTAATGTTGCTTTATCTGCCTTTGAATACTTTTTACTTTTATAAGTAAAAGATTCACTGTTTAATTTATATTTATTTCGTTGCTTGATTAATTCATTCATAAATTATTTCTCCATTTATATTCGGTTTTTTATCCATGACCGAAAACATGGTGCTGTGCTAATATTGAATCGCCAAAAACAAAACAAGCACAGAAGGAACATAAATATGTCAATCGAGAAAGACACTAAAAACAAACTAACTAATCTTCTTCTTCAAGTAAAAAGCATAAAAGAACCCATTACTTGTGAAGAAGCTCTTGATTTAAGAAATTTAGCATCAGAGCTTTCACGTGAAATTTACAATAAGTTCCATACACAACAAAAAGGTAGCGTTGATATTATTGATTGCTTTTAAAATGAGTTACGTCGATGCAGTGCAATAATTGCATCAAACACAGCTTGTAAATCTCCAATATAAAAAGACGTCATAGTGGGATTAACCTCCCTTATGGCGTTTAATATTGAAAACATTAAAGTCATTCTAGATACTGTGCCTAATGATTTTATTTCTTCTTTTCCTAGCCCATTCTCTTTTTTAGGAAGTGATAACGTATATTTCTTCACTTCTGAAATTAGTATTTCTAATTTTTCATTATCTTCTGATTTAATTAATTGACTCATTGAATGTCACCTTTTAACCCATCAATATATTTAACCGCCTCAGCCATTGCATCAAACTTACCGAATGACTGATCATCTAACCAAACGTGATAACGAGTAACTGGGTTCATTGCTTTTCGTGGCAACTTAATAATCGTAAAGCCACGATACAGAAAACTATGCTCAGTTATTTGTCGTATCATGATTTCAGCCCTAACCACACTAACCAACCATCACGCATCTCTTTTGGTAAAGATTCATAAGCCATCTTTAAACCGTTATTCCATGCAGGCAGATAGACATAGTTTTCTGCTCTACTTGAACCTGGTCTTTTCATTTGAATAATGGGTAACTTTCCTGCTTTGCGCATATCAGCAACTGCACTCGCCGGCTTACCGATTAATTCAGCAAATTTTTCCTCAGTCACGCCATCTGACAGACTTACGATTTTCTCTCTCATCTGCTACCCTCTTATGTCAGGCGCTTTATAGCGCTTTCGGACTCTTTGCCTCACGGCAAGGAAGTATCAACTTTCTTATAAAATAAGAGATCTCTTATATAATGTCAATGTACGATAACGAAAAACTAAAACTGATACGTGAATCAGAAAGACTAAATGTTAAACAAGCGGCTGATTTGGTTGGTATTAATTATGTTACTTATCATGGTTATGAAAGTGGAAAAGCTAAAATGTCTTTAGAATCGGCAATGAAATTCTTTAAGCACCCACAATTTAGAAAGTATCGAGACTGGTTTATGTTCGATGAAGTTAATCCTGATGCTGGGCAAATCGCACCGGCACTCGCACACAGTGGGCAAGACAGCACGCAATCATCCCGCTCAGACAAGAAAATTGGATAACAATACATCAAGCATTTTGTGAATTTATTGATTCGCAAAGCATTTGTTCCATTGGAGGGCTTTCTTATGACAATTAAGAAACTCGAAAATGGTCAATATGAAGTGGACATTAGACCGGCTGGCCGTCACGGAAAACGGATCAGACGACGCTTTGAAAAGAAACAAGAAGCTATTTTATTTGAACGTTATTCACTAGCTAATCAGCAAACAAAAGATTGGGTAGAAACATCAACCGATATTCGCCCTCTTAGCGATTTAATTGATATTTGGTGGGAAGTGTTCGGCAAAAATACACCTTATGGAAGAATGACACACCTAAGAGTGAGGCGTATTGCTGAATCACTGAATAATCCCCCTGTTTGCCAATTAACCGATAAGCAATTGGTACTCTATCGTGAGCTTAGACTCGCTTCTGGCGTAAAAGCCTCAACGATAAATAGGGATATCTCAGCACTCAGCGGTATGTTTACGGCGCTTAAAAAAACGGATTTCTTTTTAAGTAAACATCCCGTTCAAGGAATATCACGGTTAAAACAGCAAACGACTGAAATGTCATATCTAACAGATAATGAAATTCAGCAATTATTAGCATTATTGGAAGGTGACAACCTAAAAGTTGCCGTTCTCTGTTTAAGCACTGGCGCCCGTTGGGGTGAAGCGCTCAAACTAAAACGTGAACATGTGATCCAAAATAAGGTGAGATTTACGTACACCAAAACCAATAAGCCAAGAATTGTGCCAATTTCTCAAGCTGTTGCTGACATGATTTGTACAAAGAAATCAGGATTGCTCTTTACTGAAACGTCTTATCACATGTTTCGTAGAGCAATTAAAAAAGTGAAACCAAGTATGGCATTAGGTCAGGCAACCCACGCATTACGCCATACATTCGCCACCCATTTTATGATGAACGGCGGAAGTATTATTACGTTACAACGCATCTTAGGACACACTAATTTGCAACAAACGTTGACCTATGCACACTTTGCGCCAGACTTCTTACAAGATGCCATTCAATATAACCCTTTGAAAGGTAGCACAGAATTACTGGTTTAGAGTGTCCACATATTGTCCACACTTGAACACTTAAGGGCACTTTTCAGCCCTTTTTGATGGTTTTGTGTACAAAAAAAGGCATCTTAAAAAAGATGCCTTTCTCTATAACCTATTGATTATCTTTGATTTGCTTATTTTGCAGTCGTGCGAATCAAGTAATCAAATGCGCTAAGTGAGGCTTTTGCGCCTTCACCAGCGGCAATGATGATTTGCTTATAAGGCACTGTTGTACAGTCGCCAGCGGCAAATACACCTTTGATATTAGTTTCGCCACGAGCATCAACAACAATTTCGCCCATCTTATTACGCTCAACAGTACCTTCTAACCACTGTGTATTAGGTAATAAACCGATTTGAACGAAAATACCTGCTAATGCAATATCATGCATAGAATCATTAGTACGATCTTTATATTTTAGACCAGTTAACTTAGTGCCATCGCCATACACTTCTGTGGTTTGGGCATTTAAGATAACTTCTACATTGCTTAAGCTACGTAATTTTTTCTGTAATACCGCATCTGCTCTCATTTCTGGAGCAAATTCTAATACTGTTACATGTTCAACTAAGCCAGCTAAGTCAATTGCAGCTTCAACACCTGAGTTACCACCACCAATAACAGCAACTCTTTTACCTTTAAACAGAGGGCCATCACAATGTGGGCAATAAGTTACACCACGAGTACGGTATTCATTTTCACCGGGAACATTCATATTTCTCCAGCGAGCACCTGTTGCAATAATTAGGCTACGGGTTTTTAAAATTGCACCTGATGCAGTTTCAATTTGATGTAATTCCCCTTCTGATGCCCCCGGAATTAAGCGACTAACAGTTTGGCTATCAATCACATCCACTTGGTAATCATCAACGTGAGCTTTTAATGCACCTGCAAGTTTTGCACCTTCAGTTTTTGGTACTGAGATGTAGTTTTCAATATCAACAGTATCAAGAACTTGACCACCAAAACGTTCGCCAATAAGGCCTGTATTTAAACCTTTACGAGCGGAATAAACAGCTGCAGATGCACCCGCAGGACCACTACCCACAATTAATACATCAAATGTAGCTTTTTGGTTCAACAATTCTGCAGTACGTTTTTCTGCATTGCTGTCTACTTTGTTAACGATTTCAGCTAAGGTCATACGGCCTTGACCAAACTCGTTACCATTTAAGAATACAGCAGGAACGCCCATGATATTACGTTCCTGAATTTCATTTTGGAACATGCCTCCGTCAATCGCAGTATGTGTGACCTTCGGATTTAAAATCGCCATTAAGTTTAATGCCTGAACAACATCAGGGCAGTTATGACAAGAGAGCGAATAATAGGTTTCGAAATGAAACTCACCGTCTAACTGACGAATTTGTTCAAGTAATTCTTGTGCTTCTTTTGATGGGTGTCCACCAGTTTGCAGTAATGCTAAAACTAATGAAGTAAATTCATGACCTAATGGTGAACCGGCAAAACGAACACCAGTTTCTTTCCCTGGGTTGGTAATAAGAAAAGATGGTTTACGTACATTTGCGTTATTATCTTCACGATAAGTGACTTTATCGGATAATGGTTCGATTTCTTTTAATAGCGCTTGGATATCAGCAGAATGTTTACTGTCGTCTAATGTTGCTACTAACTCAACTGGCTGGGTTAATCGTTCTAAATAAGCTTTCAATTGAGCTTTTAAATTATTATCTAACATTTTTGCACCCTCAATAAAATCGGGTGCCGAAACACCCGATAAATAACTTTTTAGTGGCTTAATTCTTATTTAGATTTTGCCAACTAAATCCAGTGATGGAGCTAAAGTTGCATCACCTTCTTTCCATTTTGCTGGGCAAACTTCGCCTGGGTGGCTAGCTACATACTGAGCAGCTTTAACTTTACGCAGCAGGTCTGATGCATCACGGCCAATACCTTCAGCTGTGATTTCAATTGCTTGGATGATACCTTGTGGGTCAACAACGAAAGTACCACGGTCTGCAAGACCTTCGTTCTCACGCATATTTTCGAAGTTACGAGTTAATGCGCCAGTTGGATCGCCAATCATGCCATATTTGATTTTACCGATAGTTTCTGAGCTGCTATGCCATGCTTTATGGGTAAAATGTGTGTCAGTAGAAACTGAGTAAATTTCTACGCCCATTTTTTGGAACTCAGCATAATGATCAGCTAAGTCACCTAATTCAGTTGGACACACAAAAGTGAAGTCTGCAGGGTAAAAGAAGAAAACGCTCCATTTGCCTTCGACGTCCTTTTCAGTCACTTCTACGAATTGACCGTCTTTAAATGCCATGTTTTTGAATGGTTTGATTGGGGTATTAATTAAAGACATTGTATTTCCTCCTGTTTGGTATGGGACTAATGTACCTATTCCATTTGAGAATAGCTAATACATTCCTGCTATCAGTTCAATAGGTTTTACCTAATGAGTTGAAGAAATTGATAGAGATAGGTTAACGAAATGTAGCTATTAAAGCAAATGTACAACAAGTCAATTACGCCTACTTTCTATTAGCCTACCCTCTGTTTAATATCCTTAGCTTCAGCAACGAAATAATTATAACAGCATGAATTATAAAATTAATATTTAACCTATTATAGATAAATCCAACATTATTGCGCTAATTTGGCAGGCTTAAGAATAGTATAAGTACATTCAAATGCTGCCTTTTGAATACGATAAACATCTTGGTTATCTGTTGTGGATTGCACAACGGCATCGCCCGATTGAAAACGTTGTAATTCTCCCCAAGGAGCCTTCATTGCAAACGCGGGTGTAGATTCAGGCACAATAAAATAATTCATTTCGATACCTTTGGGGATAAAAGGCTGATAATTATCGGGATAAGACGTTATATTGATTTTGATTTTATTTTTATCTGTTTCGCTATAACGCTGAATAAATTTGTTTTTCCTTACCAGGATTTCCTCATTACCTGTTTCTGGACAAATATTTTGTACTACCCAATCTCCTGCTTTTGCAGGTTCTGAAACTGTTTCAACCCCTTCACCTTTAATTATCGTTGTGATGATCTCACCTTCTTTGGCTGGTCTTGCTAGAACAGGCTTTGTTTTAATTGCAACACCGGTGATCCCCGCTTGCTGAGCTTGCGTAAAGTAAGCGACACGTTCTTTTTGCGGTAATTGAGAAAGATCATTAGCAAATACAAATGAAGGAATTAAGGTTAAGCCTATTAATAGTGGTTTTGTTCTATTTTTCTTATAGGTCTTGTCGCTATTTGAATTACTACGTTGTATATAGAAAGGCATTGAATTGTTTCCTGATAAATATCATCTGCACTTAATATGCTAGTCAGCGTCTGTAAACATTAAACCGATTATGGCAGGAAATAAAACAATGGCACGAGTAAAATCAGATACCTAGTCGAAAAAGATCAAAAAATCGAGAGATCTCACAACTTAGAAAAGAGAACATGTAATTAAGAGAAAAAAGGTTCAAGTCGTTAAATAAAACGTTAGGATATTTCTTCATCAAACCTATTTAATTAAAAGGAATTACTTATGCAAATAATTTACCCTGATGACTATTCAAAAACAGGAAAACCTGATGAGGCCTTTGAGCAAGAATATCGTTGCGCACAAATGCTAAATATTCATTGTTTGTTACTCTCATCAGAAGATATGGCATTGGGTAAATATAAGTTTTCACATCCTTTTAAATCAGACTCTCCTGTTATTTGGCGTGGATGGATGCTAAATAAAGATGAATATCAACAGCTATACCATGCTGTGAATGCTCATGGTGGTCAAATGCTTGAAACTTCTGAAGATTATATCCGTAACCATCATATAACGGGGTGGTATGAAAACTGTAAAGAGTTCACACCAAGAACAGTTATCACAACTATGGATACTGACTTTGAAAGCTTAACTAACCAACTTCAATGGCCAGCTTACTTTGTAAAAGACTATGTAAAATCTTTAACAACCACGAGAGGTTCCATCGCTAAAAATGCAGATGAAATTAGAGAAATACTAAAACTTATTGCACAGTTTAGAGGAAACATTGAAGGTGGTGTAAGTCTTCGCTATGTTGAGGAATTTATTAATGATAGTGAGCGCAGATATTTTGTTTTAAATAAGAAAATATTCTCTGCGGATGATGAAATTCCTGAGTTTGTAAAAAAAGTAGCGCAGCATGTAAACACACCCTTCTATTCCATTGATGTAGTCAAAAATGCAGTAGGAGAATTACGTTTAGTTGAAATTGGTGATGGGCAAGTTTCAGACATTAAAGAGTGGTCAGCTGAAAAGTTAGTTAAGGCTTTTTTCTTATCGGGTATCTGATGTTTTATGTCCCAACACTGAGCAAACACTATAAAAATATAAAGACCTCAATTAGCCAATAATACGCTGTATCTTGAAGTCTTTATATAAAATCAATCTCTAACAAGAAGGACTAAAAATAAAGTTAAAATAGATACTTAAAGCGAATACGGGCACCGTAACGATCTTTATCACTGCTATTTACATTAATGTCGTCTTTACCATCTATACGTGAATAATAAGCACCTAAATAGGTTTTAAAATTATCCATATCTAAAATATTAGGCAGTTCATAAGAAGCAAATACAGTGTTGATATTGTACTTACCAGGATTGAGCGTTAAATAGGTGTCATTTTGACCACTGCTATTCCCGTTTTTGTGATAGTAAGTTTTAATATCATTATGAGCATAAATATAACCAAGTTGAAATTTACGCCACAACACATTACTACCAATAGAAAAATCATTTTCATCTTTGGCATCGAGATAAGCAGCACTTAAATTTGCAACAATACCGTTAATAGGATCATCAGCTAAAGTGTCCCATTTTACAGTTAAGCCATAACCTGTACGTCGCGATTGATCTTGGAATTTTCCATTTTCATCATTATAGCCATAGGCTTTGTTTATCACATTTGCATCTATTGCTCCTGCAATAGTTAAATCATCTTTCTGCCATGCAACAACAGGACGCATATAAATAACATTTTTGCGATTATCAAGTTTACGTCCATGATATTCATTGTCTTTAAAAACAGAAGTTCCATCTTCAACTAAAGCATTTAGCTCAAAATACCAGTCGTTATAGTGTGTGTTAACCATCATACTACCACCATCACTACTACGACCTCGCCCTTCTTTCATCATATAGATATAGCCAAAACCATCACCATATAAATCATTTGCTGTATTACCTGAATACTCAACAAATGTATCTTGGTTTAGAGGGAACATGTCGTAAGCTTCATAACGACCAATTTTATATTGCCATTTATCGCGTTGACCAAAATAGAAAACAGCATCATCTAGATTCATTTTACCTGTCATGTCAGCCATAGGCTGAGCACGAAAACCAGCATAATTGCCGTTTTTTAATTCTCGTTCACCATCCACACCAATTAAAATGCGCCCGTTAAGTGACCATTTTTCATTATCATTAAAGTCTTTTTGATTACCGGGCATCATTCTCATCGAGGTTAGTTGCCCTTTTTTACTTGCTGCATCAATATTATATTCAACGTCACCATACAATTTGAGATCACCCCAATTTGTATTGGTAGAGAAAAAGCCCGTACCTTCTTTATTTTTCGTACTAGCAAGCTGAACAGATTGTTTTTGTTGGATTTCATTAAGCTGAGTTTGCGCAATGTTTACTTTTGCTTGAGCCTCATCAGATTGCTTTTCTAATATAGCAACGCGTTGCTCCATGCCGACAGTTGTAACATGATCCGTTTTAGATAGGCTGTTGGAATTAATTAATTGCTCAAGGCGAGCTGCTTTTTGTTCTGCGGCAGCGGCTCTAGCTTCAGCAGCAGTTGCACGTTGTTCAAGTGCATTTAATCTTGCTTCAATAGCACTTATATCAGTTTGTGCATTTGCACATAATGGTGTAGCGAGTATTAAACTTATCACAACAGATAATGCTTTTACTTTCATTCGAATATTCCTAAATTAGCAAATGTTGGTTTAACAGGTACGGCAAATACATAACAATCAATTTAGTTGATCGATTGTTCTATCTGGTGAGCGTATTGTTATTTTTATTCGATAATATTTTTATAAATATCAATCGGTTATTCGCGTCATTATTTCTATTCTTAACAATAAATAAACCGATACCTCATCACTTTGCCATTATTTATGCTGACTAGCGTCCTACATCATAAGTAAGGCTACGTTTGAACTAAGGTACTTATTCTCGTTTAAGTACTTACAAACGCTTATTATTTTGATTCAGTATTTAATTTATTATTTCAAGCATATCTCTGGTTTAAGTTTTCAAATTTTATAATGGGTTCACTAGCTAAATAAAATAATAGTTAATGTGGAACATTTCCACAATCATTTGTGATTTTTTTGAGGTTAGTACAATAACCTAAGAAAAACGATGTAATCCTCATCAAAAAATGATGATTTATAAATAAATGAAGTTAAGGATTAACTTAGATAGCGATAGAAAATAAAGAGAGTTTTATCAGGAATTAGAAGGCTTTGATATTTAGAAACCATTTATAATGATAACAAGTGGGTAGGAGTAGCTTGATTGAAGGGAAAATAACAGAGGTCATATCATTATAACCTCTGTCCATCATTATCATATTCTGCCAGGTTTACGTAAAGCTCTACGAAAATAAGAAACTGGCATTTTAGGGCAAATTTGTTCTTTTACTGCTGGATTGTTTTCCAAATCATCTTTGTCTATTTCATTATTTCTTCTTGAATTTTGTAGCTGAGTATCTGTTTTATTCATCTTCCCTTTCCTCTGAGATCAATGCCTCATTGATAGCTTCAATTTTCTCAACTGCTTCATTAAGAATAGAAGCAATACGTCCTGCTCTTTCCACAGAGAGCTCTTTTAATACTAATTTATGGCGTAAAACTGCTTTTAATTTACCAACAGCAGATTCAATTTCCTCAGAAACACCACCTGCGTTTTGAGATAAATCTCTCGCATAAGCCAGTTTCTTTTGAATATTGGCATCTATATCCTGATGTTCTGCTAAAAATGCAGTACCTTCAGGTGTAATGCTGTAGTTTTTACGGCCTTTTTCAGCAATCGTCGCAACTAATAGATCTTGCTCTTCAAGTAGTGTTAGCGTTGGATAAATAACACCTGGACTAGGTACATATAATCCTGAAGATGCCTCATCTATTTCTCTAATAATTTCATAACCATGGCTTGGTTTTTTCGAGATCATGCTAAGTAGCAGAACGCGCAAATCACCATGATCAAACATACGTTTTGACTTTCGTGTCCATGTCCGTGTTCACCATGACGGCATTCGCCACGACTTTCGTGTCCATGTCCGTGTTCACCATGACGACATTCACCACGACCTTCGTGTCCATGACCATGTCCGCCATTTTCAGCACGCTGTTGATAAAGTGAGTTTAATGCTCGAATCATCATAAATATTCCCTCATTGTTTTAGATATATCGAATTTATGGAGTGTAATATAATCCGATATATCTAAATGATCAAGTTTTAGATATATCTAAATACACATCTAAATTATCTTTCTTATTAACAATATGATTTATCTATGATTATATTTTTCAAACATAGCCTTAATTATGAATGATTATCATTCTCTAGCTTGCTTTTACGTGCTATCAATAAAAATAAAAGAAGATAATTAACAATAATGAATAAAAAATAGACATATTTAGCTTTAGATGCTCACAAAAAACAGAACATATTTACAATACAATCAGTGACACTGTCACCTTTAATCCATTTAAAAAAAGCGAAGATAATGAGTAACAACCCACTACTTCGCTTTTTAACAAAATTTATTTTAATTGTAGGAAATATAAAAAAGAGATATCGCTACTGCTCTAATGCGGATAAAACCACTTTCTTAATATATTGATATCCAGCTTCAATTTGTTGTTCATCACAAATTTCAGTACTTTTTATAGTAAGCTGCAACAAATTTAAGTGTTTGATAGTTTCCCACTCATTGTTATCAAAACCGCACTCAGAACAAAACTGTGCTGGTGCATCATCGCTATTACGAGCACAAAACGTTAATAAACTTAAATCTTGTTTATGATGACTTTTTATAACCAAGTTTTCATAGATTGTTTTATTAAGATCATTTTGCGTTTCTAAGTTCTTATTTCCTTTCTTTACAATCGCAAAATTTAGTTTATTAAAGTCAGATACAGATAAAATACGAATATAATAGTGCTCACCTTCTTTTTCGAAAGCTGCGGCTTGATTAAAAAACTGTTCAAGTTTGACCCGCGTTTCCCATTGAATTTGTGCATATTTCCCATATCCAGATGAAGTAAAAGGATAGAGTTGATGCACACTCCACATCGACGCTACTGCCGGTGCGGATTGAATACCATCAATTTCAGGAACGTCATCTGCTTGCTCTGGACATAATCTAGGGGGACTTGTTAAAAAACGACTAAGACGCGCATCTTTAATACATACTACACCAGTAGGATATGGTGAAAATCCAGCTTGAAACGGTTCAAAAGAGACTGAATCAGCGAGAGAAAGTTGTGTGATGCTTTCATATATTTCAGATGTCAATTGCAGTAGTGGCGCTTCTTTCTTTAATTTTTTACATAAAATCTGATAAGGAATAAGATCATAATTGTCATCAAGAAATAAGCTTTTCATATAACCAAATTGCGATGCATCAATATGGATATAAAATGAATTGTTGTATTTTTCCTCACACTCTTTTCTTAGTTCAAAAAGTGGTTTTAACTTATCAACACAACCATAAGACGGTGTGCCTAATATTCCTATAACGCCAAGAATAGGCTCGCCTTGTTCAATCAGGCGAAAAACAATACTGCGTGTTTTTTCAATATCGGTTTTAAATGTTTCATCAATAGGTAATGCAATAAGATTGTCATATCCCAAACCAAGGATATCCATTGCCTTTTTCCAAAATTCAAAACGGGAAACAGGAACAAGCAGTTTTCCTAAATGCATTGTTTTTGTCATGCCCGTTCCTCGGCATGTTAAATGACTAACATCATCAAAAATCCCACGCTCATTGAGTTGTTCGCTTATTGCTAAAATATCTGTGACAGACATATTGAATAACTCAAAGGCTTTTTTATCTGCAACCAAATCTCGTGATTTTGGATGACGAGCAATTGCCATTGGTAATGTTTTTAAATTTCTAAGTGCCCATAATATTTCATAGCAAGCAAGAGTGTGGCTTGTTGTGATATGACCAAATGCATCTTCTGATGAGAAACCGATTAATTTACAGAGATCATCTGTAATTTTCTTTTCTTGTTCTTTTAGTAAGGGGGAATGGTTATTAAAAACATTATCTGAGTTGTATGCTAATGCAGAAAGATAACCAAATTTCGCCAATTGCATCACTTGTGAATGATGATGGGAAAAATAAGGTTCAATATCAGATTGATTATAATTATTTTGCTGTTTTAAAGTTTCTAAAATACGTTCATAAGCATTATCTACTGCTTTTTTTTCAATAGTGTTATTTTTTATTTTAGCGTCTAAACTCTCGCTATTATTTCTTTTCATTTTATTTGCTTTAGGAAAAGAATACTCACTATTCATTAGTATTTTTGCCATCTCTCGATGATAACATGTAAGAGTATCAATGGTTCGGGTATGGTATACACGCTCTGTAGCACTCAGACAGGTTTGTTTGTAATTTGCCATCATCGCACCTATATATAAATTTTTATTATCTGTTTTAATGAGATTTGTGTTTATTAATCGTCAATAATTAATCTTTATTCAAATGATATACTACATGATGAGTAAGAATCTTCTTTATTTTATTGATATCAGTTAATATTTTTCTAATTTGATTTAAGCAAAAGATACTTTAATGATAAATGATTTAGCTTTATTTGTTAGTTTCCTAAATTCACTATCAATTTTGATTTAAGTTATATTTCTGTAAATGTGATATTATTTTTGATAAGGTCAACATTTAAATCCACCCTAATCAGAATTAGCGAATATTTCTATTGCTTAATATCTATTAAAAAGAATAGATATTAAATTACTTATCTAAAATAAGAATTTATTTATTAAAATGTTATTCATTTTTTCTTCAATACATAAAAAAACACATGAAATATTTAACATGTGTTTTTCGGAATATTCGCTTTTTAGAAAGTAAAAGAAGTGCTTACTCTTATATCAAATACGTTTTAAGCACTCTTATTTTTACTCTTTTCCGTTATAAGATAAGATTTCAAGCATCACCTTACCAATTAAATCACCAGACTCCATTAACTCATGTGCTTTACCCACTTCTTTTAATGGAAAAATAGCATTAATGATTGGTTTAATTTTTCCTTCAGCAATAAGTGGCCACACTTGCTGTTTTAATTCTTGCGCTATTTGTGCCTTCTCTTCTATTGAGCGAGATCGCATCGTTGAACCAGTATGAATTAAACGCTTAATCATCATTGGCATCATATTTAAATTTTTAGGCATTCCTTTCATCATACCCACTTGTATAACGCGCCCAAACTTGCTGGCAACTTGATAATTTTTTTCTACGTAATCCCCACCAATAATATCAAGAATAACATCAACGCCTTTCCCTTCAGTTAAAATAGGAATTTCTTTAGCAAAATCGGCCTGTTTGTAATTGATGACATAATCAGCGCCGAGCGCGCGGGCTGCGGCAGATTTTTCTTCAGAGCCAACTGTTGTATAAACTGTCGCACCTATTGTGTGAGCAAGCATGATGGCAGTTGATCCGATTCCCGATGTTCCACCATGAATAAGAACAGATTCACCTTGTTTTAGTTTTCCTAACTGAAATAAATTAGCCCAAACAGTAAAGAAATTCTCAGGCAATGCTGCTGCTTCAATGTCTGTTAAATTCATTGACGGTAATGCGATATCTTCATGCGCAATACAATATTGAGCGTAACCACCACCAGCAACTAAAGCACAGACTCTATCGCCTAACTGCCATTTAGTGCAGTTTTCTCCCAATGCGACAACCTCTCCAGCAACTTCAAGGCCTGGAATAGGTGAAGCATCTGCTGGTGGCGGATAACTACCTTGACGTTGAAAAATATCAGGGCGATTTACACCAGAAGCTGCAACTTTGATCAAAAGATAATGTGGAGGAAGTGACGGTATCGGTGATAGTTGGGGTTGTAATTTATCTATACCACCTGGCTCTGTAATGGCAATTTCTAACATATCCGCAGGTAAAACAATTGTTTTCATCATATGCTCCCATTTTATTTTGTCACTCTCAAAATTCAATAACAAACGAATAAAATCAATTAGTTACCCATTACCTCAATAAGGATGTGAGCTTATTAAGCAATAAATAACTTAAGTTTATTTGAGAGAGATTATAACCAACCTTGCTTCTGATGTTGTATGCAAATCGGGCACAATTTTGCTTCTGGAGTCCAAGATAAGAAGGCTAAACGACATTTTTCACAGTGGGCATTATAATAATGGTAGTGTGTTGGTTCGTTATTTTTAGCAACTTGTTCATTAACATGGATAGATTTAGGAAAACAAACCACTTCACAATTCATGCAACCCGTACAACGCTTTTCATCAAGCATGAATATATTGTTTTCAAGTTTAATCGCACCTTCATCACACACTTTGGCGCAGGCAGAGCAAAGAATACAGCTGTCTTTGTCTAACTGAATTTGGAACCAACTATCTTCAGGATAAAGTTGTTTTCTTGCATTTAATCCTGTTCTTACCTGATTTTTATTGAGCGGCTTTTCATCTAATTTTTGACGAAAAAGCATAAAACGACGCCCGCTATCAATATCAGTAGGCTCTGTGATAATTAATTGCCAAATAGGCTCTTGTAATGTTTTTAGTTGAAGATTTAAGTTTGCTAAAACAGGAAGCCATTTATCCACTAAAGGCTGCGCTATCTTCATTCCTCTAATTTGATATTGACGATGCCACACTAATAATTCTTCTGTACTTGCTAACGGTTCATCATGATTAACAACAAGGTAATTATCTTGGTGTGTTCTTTCGTGAGGCGCGATATTTTCTATCGCGTCAACGGGACAGGTAAATAGACAATTACCACATTGAAAACAGAGTTCATTGTCTATTTTTACATCTAAGTGAGCAAAAGTGATAGCGCCCACAGGGCAAACTTTGGAACAACTATCACATAGGCTTTGTTTGAGGCGTTTTCTAACACATTTATCATTAATAATCGGTTCAGGAGGAAGATCTACCTTAATAAAACGCCTCATACATCACTACTCCACTACTTAACAATAAAAAATGCAAAACGATTAAGAATTTCTGCAATCAGTATTATTGCGCTACTTGCTAACACCATACGCAATCCTGAAGTAAATACAGCATTACGATATTTCCATACACTGTATCCCATCATTAAAATACCAAGAACTGACATAAGCCATGCAGATATTCTTAATCCGAATGTTTCATTATACGCAATGATAGGCGTGTGAGGGAACGTTATTGCATCATTTGTTGAAATGACTGCTGACATCCATTCTAAATAGAACGGCTGTATCGCCATACGTAATGTTACAGCAAGAAAAACAACTAATAATGTACCTATTACAATCCTTTTTGCTAACTCATCATTCACAAATGCTTTAACACGAAATGCAGTTATTGATAGTGCAATAACTGAGCCTGCTGCAAATAATGTACCTATAAACATAAAATAGGTATTTGCGTGCATCCATGTCAGCATTGAGGTGTTGTAATACAGTGATGCCATACAAAATATATCGATGATGCCAAACAAACCAATAATTGCCAGTATGGTTTTATTCATATGCCCTTTTATCAAAACAACTACAACATAAAGACATAGTGCACCAAGATAAATTGCAGCAAATATGATTTCACGACTTAGCCATGATGAAGAAATATGACGTAATGCATGAAAAGCATTCCATGGGTATCCCATGTGTAACGTTGAAGCTAATAATCCTAAGCAACCTAAAATAGCACCCGTTAATAACACAGGACGCATAGCAACGGTTGCTCTTTGATTACCAATTTCTTTTTCTAGCCAGCAAAAATAAAGTGCGGTGAAAATAGTCACACCTACGGAACTTTGGACGAACAAAGTAAAGGTAACTAATGGCCATTCACTCATAATTGAACTCCTCCCTTTTTCGTCGCACCAGTATGAGGTTTGATAACTAAATTCGGATTTGTCATCCTAAAATCTGGTAATCCTTGAACTTGGTTTAAATGCCCGTATTTCGCCCTTAGATCTTTAATCTTGCCAAACTTAATCGCATTTAGAGGACAGGTATCAACACAAATTGGATTTTTGCCTTCTACTAACAAATCGATACAAAAATCGCATTTTGACATCTGCCCAGTTTCTTCATTCATTTGTGGTGCACCGTAAGGGCATGACCAAGCGCAGTAACCACATCCTACACATTTAGAGGTATCGACACGGACAATGCCATCACCTTCACGTTTATGCATTGCTGTTGTTGGACAGTTTTTCACACAAACTGGTGAATCGCAGTGGTTACAAGAAATTGTTAATGTATAAGCAAAAACATTATTAACTAGACCACCTTGTCCTGTTGGTGCAAAACCACCGCCTTTTATTTCATAAATACGGCGAAAACGACGTCCTACTTCTAAATTATTTTTGTCTTTGCATGCCACTTGGCAAGCTTTACAACCAGAGCAACGAGAGGAATCAATAAAGAAACCGAGCTGTTCATCACTCACGGGCGCATATTCTTTAAAGTCACTCATGCTTTGGTTACCTCAACTAAAACGGTTAAATGCGAGTTGCCATGTGCTAATGGTGTCATTCGTGTCGATGTTAAAACATTAGGACATCCACCGTGATCAACGCCATTTTTATCAGGCGTCCACCATGCGCCAGCTTGCAATCCAACCACACCAGGAATAATGCGTTGTGTCACTAATGCAGGAATTTGAGTTATTCCTCTGTCGTTATAGACACGCACCATATCACCATTTTTGATACCTCTATTTTCAGCATCAATTGGGCTTATCCATACTTCTTGACGTTGTGCTTCTTGTAACCAAGGATTGGCATATTGTGTTGAGTTTGCCCGATTTTTTCCTTTCCAAGTTAGCATTTGTAATGGATACGTTGCTGTTAACTTATCTTCTGGGCCTTCAATCGCTGGAACATAATGAGATAAGGCCGGAATATCCTGATCATTCATGTCATAAAGGCGCTTAGAGAAAAGCTCAATTTTTCCTGATGGCGTTGGGAATGGATTATTCGCAAAATCATTGATGTTTTCTTCAAAGGCAACGAAAGGCTCATCTTTGAAAAGGTAACGACGCGTTTTTATCAGTTCTTCAAAATTAGGGAAGTCAGGTCTATCTGGGAAACGCTCCTTATTTGTATCAACAAGATGAGCTATCCACTCTTTTTCACTTCGACCTTCAGTAAACGCCGCTTTTACTCCCATCTTTTCTGCTACGTCTGTTATCCACTCATAATCAGAGCGACGCTCAAAAGCTGGCTCAATTACTTTTTCAGACAGAAGGAAATAATTACCTGTACCCCATGTATTACCAATGTTCCAACGCTCTAGAAAACTGGTTTCAGGTAAAACAAGATCGGCATATTTTGCAGATGGAGAGAGGTATAAGTCACTAGCAACAATAAATTCAACTTTTGAATCATCAGCTAATAATTTAGCCGCCGCATTTACATCTGGGTTTTGATTAACTAAATAGTTACCCGCTAAAGAAAATATCATTTTGATATTGGTATCGAGTTTATCAACACCTAAAAGACCATCTTCAACACGTATTTGGCTTGCATCATCAACCGCTTGCATCCAGTTCATAATGGATATTTGGGCTTTAATTGGATTCTTCCCAATATTAGGGCCACGTAGAGATTGACGATTACCAATACCACCGTAACCCGCTGCCCATGCTCCTTTTTTACCTACATTTCCAGTGATCGCGGCTAATAATGTCGAACCTCGAGCACTACGCTCACCACAAATATGACGCTGAGGCCCCCAACCTTGAATGAGAGCCGCTGGTTTTGTCATGGCATATTCACGCGCTAGTTGGCGAATAGTATTTGCGGGTACTCGAGTGATTTTCTCTGCCCATTCAGGCGTTTTTTCTATTCCATCTTTTTGACCTGTTAAATAAGCAACCAAGGATTCATTAGCAGGAACACCTTCAGGCATGTGCTCTTCATCAAAACCAATAACATATTTATCAATAAAAGGTTTGTCATGAAGATTTTCTGTCACAATGACATACATCATTGCATCCATTAAGGCATTATCTGTTGTTGGTAAAAGAGGAACCCATTGATCAGCAAGAGACTGAGCGGTATCTGAATAGCGAGGATCGACCACAATAAACTTAGTACCCTTATTTTTCATTTTCTGAAAATAATGGTTTGTATGACCAAAAATAGTTTCATTAGGGTTATGGCCCCATAAAATTACTAGTGGTGTATCTTCAAGTGTATCGAGTGAACTACCTGTTTTGGATATGCCGTAAGTATAAGGAGTTACTTTGACCGTATTCCCTAAACTAACAGAATGATAATAAGGTAAGTATCCGCCAGTTAAATTGAAGAGTTTCTTCATCATGGTATCACCAGAGAAGATCCCCCCTGTTACAGCAGTATTGACAGTTAAAAAGCGGCTTGCTGCACCATGTTTTTCAGTTAAACGCGTAATATTTTCTGCAATAAGTGTTGTAGCTTCATCCCATGAAATACGTTCAAATTTACCCTCACCACGTTTGCCCACGCGCTTCATTGGGTATTTTAGCCTATCAGCATGATAAGAAAATTTACGATAACCTCTACCACGCACACACGCTCTCATAATAGGCATCGTTTCATCTAATTCATTATCAGGTCTTGTTGTGATCCGAGTGACAATGCCTTCTTTAATGTGGGCTCGTATATCACACTTTCCACCGCAATCAAAAGTACTACATGTCGCTACAACGGTAGCGGGGTTTCCGTCCTTTGCAATTGGCAAACTTTCATCTGCATTAGCTTGTGCATTTCGTGCGAAAAATGGCACAGTAACTAATGCAGCGCTCGTTTGAACAAAGTGGCGACGACTTAGCGCCATCATCCCTCTATTTTTCTCACTTTTTTCTATTTTTTTCATTAGCTTATCATTCTCACATAACAACTTTCATTAGTAAAAATGATAGGATATAGTGGTAACCCCTCATTGATGTATATCAATACCACTAAAGAGGTAACAGAATGTTTCAATATTCCGCACTTCTTTGCATATTCCCCACTTTTTATAAGGAAAAGCTAATTCAAGGTAGCATTAAGTTGCATCAAAAATACATCTAGTTAATTTTACCTAATTTTTTGTTATAAAAATAAAGAGTTATGCATAAAAAATACGAATTTAAGGTAGAGCCGTAAATAAAATGTCAATATAAAGGTAGAAAATATTGAAGCGCCTCTTCATTTTTGGCTTTTGACAAGGATAATTTAGTAATAGCACTATGACTTCGTTAGAAAATCGAATAATATACCAATTGAGTATAGGGTTAGCGCAAATTGTTCTAAATAGACCTTTAAGCAAAACATTGTTTTTATCAAGATACATGTTTTGTTACATTCAGAATTATTTCCACACGTACCGTTATTCCCCTTACTAATTACTGCAATATGTGTTAAAATTGACGCATATCAATATTTTTATTTGTAATGAGCAAGCTTATGATCCCAGAAAAACGCGTCGTTCGCCGAATCCAATCTGGCGGTTGTGCAATCCATTGTCAGGATTGCAGTATTAGCCAGCTCTGCATCCCGTTTACTTTAAACGAGCATGAGCTTGATCAACTCGATAATATTATCGAGCGTAAAAAGCCCATCCAGAAAGGTCAAACCTTGTTTAAAGCAGGTGATGAGCTGAAATCACTTTATGCCATACGTTCCGGTACAATTAAAAGTTATACCATCACGGAAGAAGGCGACGAGCAAATAACAGGATTTCATCTTGCTGGTGATTTGGTTGGCTTTGACGCCATTATTAATACTGAACACCCAAGTTTCGCACAAGCTTTAGAAACATCTATGGTCTGTGAAATTCCATTTGAAACTTTGGATGACCTGTCAGGCAAAATGCCTAACTTACGTCAACAAATGATGCGCCTAATGAGTGGTGAAATCAAAGGTGACCAAGAAATGATCTTACTGCTATCGAAAAAGAATGCAGAAGAACGTCTGGCTGCTTTTATTTATAACCTCTCACGCCGTTTCGCACAGCGTGGTTTTTCTCCTCGTGAATTCCGTTTAACCATGACTCGTGGTGATATCGGTAATTACTTAGGTTTAACTGTCGAAACAATTAGTCGCTTACTGGGTCGCTTCCAGAAAAGTGGCATGTTAAGCGTTAAAGGCAAATACATTACTATCGAAGATAGTACACTGTTAAGTGAACTTGCAGGCAAACTTCCTTCATCAGTTGAAGTTTAATCTGTTACATTTCACACGCTAATTTTATAACGGGGCACACAAATTTGTGCCCCGTTTTCTATTTTGTACTATTGCATTTTATCTTCTTGGGTTATCTTTAAATTGTAGATGGATAAATCCAGCCCTAAAGAGGATATTACAATGGAAAAATATCAAAACCTTCTCGTTGTCATTGATCCTAACCAAGATGACCAACCAGCACTTCGCCGTGCTGTCTATATCGTTCAGCGTAATGGTGGGCGGATAAAAGCTTTTCTACCTGTTTATGATCTCTCTTATGACATGACAACCCTTTTATCTCCCGATGAACGTAATGCAATGCGTAAAGGTGTTATCAGCCAAAAGGCAGCTTGGATCAAACAGCAAGCACGCTATTACCTTGAAGCGGGCATAGAGATTGATATAAAAGTCATTTGGCATAATCGCCCCTATGAAGCCATTATTGAAGAAGTTGTTGCACATCAACATGACTTACTCATAAAAATGGCTCACCAACATGATAAATTAGGTTCACTCATTTTTACGCCTCTGGATTGGCAATTGCTTAGAAAATGTCCTTGCCCTGTTTGGATGGTCAAAGATAAAGAGTGGCCTGAATACGGTACTATCGTTGTCGCCGCAAATTTATCGAATGAAGAATCTTATCATGATGCCCTTAATCTGAAACTGATTGAGCTAACAACCGACTTATCTCATCGCATACAAAAAGATCCTGATGTTCATTTACTTAGCGCCTATCCCGTTGCGCCGATTAATATTGCGATTGAGCTACCTGATTTTGATCCTAATCTTTATAACAATGCACTACGTGGTCAACACCTTATTGCGATGAAGGAACTTCGCCAGAAATTCAGCATTCCCGAAGAAAAAACACATGTTAAAGAAGGATTGCCAGAACAAGTGATCCCTCAAGTTTGTGAAGAGTTAAATGCTGGCATTGTTGTTTTGGGTATTTTAGGAAGGACGGGGCTTTCAGCCGCATTTTTAGGAAATACTGCGGAGCAACTGATTGATCATATCAAATGTGATTTATTGGCTATCAAACCAGATGGTTTTACCTGCCCTATTACTGTTGATAGTGATCACGATTAAACTTATTTTATTGCTCTGTATACTCATAAAAAAGCCAGTCAAAATTTTGACTGGCTTTTTACTATTCGCTATCTGTATCTATTACAGTGCTTTTAAAATTGCATCCACACTGGCTTTAGCATCGCCAAACAACATCTGTGTATTCTCTTTAAAGAATAGTGGATTCTGAACCCCTGCATAACCAGTATTCATTGAGCGTTTAAACACAATAACATTTTGCGCTTTCCACACTTCTAATACTGGCATACCTGCAATTGGGCTATTTGGATCATCTTGTGCCGCTGGGTTTACTGTATCGTTAGCGCCAATAACCAAGACTGTATCAGTGTCGGAGAAATCATCATTGATTTCATCCATTTCTAATACAACGTCATAAGGCACTTTAGCCTCTGCCAACAACACATTCATGTGACCCGGTAAACGTCCTGCTACTGGGTGAATACCAAAACGCACTTTCACACCACGCTGGCGTAATTTTTCAGTAATATCATGAACAGGGTATTGTGCTTGAGCAACCGCTAATCCATAACCTGGAGTGATAATGACTGAGGTTGAGTTTTTCAGCATATCAGCCACTTCTTCTGCGGTTGTTTCGCGGTACTCACCCATTTCGCCTTCTTCTGTTGACGCTGAGCCATCAGTACCAAATCCGCCCGCTATTACGCTAATAAAAGAGCGATTCATCGCCTTACACATAATATAAGAAAGGATAGCACCTGAAGAACCCACTAATGCACCCGTTACAATTAACAAGTCATTGCTTAACATAAAGCCTGCGGCTGCGGCTGCCCATCCTGAGTAAGAGTTCAGCATCGAAACAACAACTGGCATATCCGCACCACCAATTGACGCAACTAAATGCCAACCAAATGCCAAGGCAATCACAGTCATTATGATGATTAAGAAAACTTGTAAACCAACACTGTCAGTTTTAACAAACCAAACCATCAATAAAAAAGAAACCACTAAAGCTGCAAGATTTAATTTATGACGATTAGGTAACATCATCGGTTTAGATGACATTTTCCCGCTTAATTTACCATAAGCGACAATCGAACCCGTAAATGTAACAGCACCAATGAAGATCCCTAAAAAGACTTCTGTTAGGTGGATATTCACCATGACAGGATCCATTGCTGTATTGTGGTCAAGATAACTGTTAAAGCCCACTAAAACTGCCGCTAAACCTACAAAGCTGTGTAAGATTGCGACCAATTCTGGCATTTGAGTCATTTCGACTTTTTTAGCTAAACGAATACCAATAACGGCACCGATTACCATTGCAATAATGATCCAACCCACATTGCCAGCATAAGGCCCGAAAATGGTTGCGAACAATGCAATTGCCATCCCTGCAATACCAAAGTAGTTACCTTGTTTAGAGGTTTCATGCTTTGATAAGCCGGCAAGGCTGAAAATAAATAATATTGCGGCGACAATATATGCCGCTGTAACAACTCCGCTGGACATAATTGTCTCCCTTATCCTTTACGGAACATTTTCAACATACGTTGAGTAACAGTAAATCCACCAAAAATATTAATACTCGCAATCAATATTGCGATAAACGAAAATAGGCTAACCCAGCCACCACTACCAATTTGGAGTAAAGCACCAACGACGATAATGCCTGAAATTGCATTTGTCACTGACATTAATGGCGTGTGCAATGAATGACTTACATTCCAAACAACGTAATAACCTACAACACAAGAAAGTGCGAATACCGTAAAGTGAGATAAAAACTCTTTCGGCGCAACATTTGCAAGCCATGCAAACAATAAAAAGGCTATCGCTAATAAACTGTATTTCTTCCAAGGTGAAACGGGTTTAGCAACGGGTTTTTCTTGTGGTTTTGCAGCAGGAGCAACTTTAGGTTGTGCTGAAACTTGAATTGGTGGCGCAGGCCATGTTACTTCACCCGCACGAATTACAGTCACACCACGGATGACAACATCATCAAAATCAATATTGATATTACCGTCTTTTTCTTTACACAATAATTTCAATAGATTAACTAAGTTAGTACCATAAAGTTGAGATGACTGTGCTGGTAAACGAGCCGCTAAATCAGTGTAACCAATGATTTTTACACCATGTTCTGTCGTAAGGACTTCATTAGGCACGGTATATTCGCAGTTACCACCATTTTGAGCCGCAAGGTCGACTACAACACTTCCTGGCTTCATTGAATCGACCATCTCTTTCGTAATTAAACGAGGAGCGGGTTTTCCTGGAATTAATGCCGTTGTAATGATGATATCAACATCTTTTGCTTGTTCTGCAAATAATGCCATTTCAGCATCAATAAATGCTTTTGACATTACCTTAGCATAGCCATCACCACTGCCTGCTTCTTCTTTAAAATCAAGCTCAAGGAATTCAGCCCCCATGCTTTGCACTTGCTCTTTAACTTCAGGGCGAGTATCAAATGCACGAACAATTGCACCAAGACTTCCTGCGGCACCAATCGCAGCAAGACCTGCAACACCAGCACCAATAACCATCACTTTAGCTGGTGGTACTTTACCTGCGGCAGTAATTTGTCCAGTAAAGAATCTTCCGAATTCATGGGCAGCTTCAACAACAGCACGGTAGCCTGCAATATTTGCCATTGAACTTAACGCATCAAGAGATTGTGCACGAGAAATACGTGGCACACTATCCATTGCCATCACGTTAATATTCTTTTCAGCTAACTTTTCGAGTAGTGCCGCATTTTGAGCTGGCCAAATAAAACTTACCAGTGTCGCGCCATCTTGTAGCAACGCAATTTCATTATCCAGTGGTGCATTTACCTTCAAAATAATGTCTGATTCCCAAACATTTTGAAGAGCGAGGATCTCGGCACCTGCTTCCTGATAAGCTTTATCTTCAAAGCTTGAGGCAATACCTGCGCCATTTTCAACTGCGACTGTAAATCCTAATTTTATGAGTTGAGTCACTGTAGCTGGTGTAGCTGCAACCCTTGTTTCATTAGAAAGTCGCTCTTTGGGTATACCAATTCGCATAATTTTCCCTTCTTATCCATAGAGTTCTGTTAAAACTTCTCCGTTAACTTCACATTCATGCAAAAAAAATGTTAAAAATAATAATATGCATGCCATTAATCGGAGTTCTAATAACCTACTGAAAATAAAACCAATAATCTATATCTGTGTAAAGCTAAAATTGAACTTAATTAGATCATTTTAGTCGAAAAGGCATATTTATGAATTATTCACTATATTCAGGTAAATATCTGGTAACATATACTGGTCATTTGACTCTGTGGTGATTCGCTAAATAAAATAATGCGACAAATGCTATTATTACATGTAATAATTAATCCCTATGTGATAAACCACGACGTTCAGCACATGACCAATATTAATTGCGCAAGGCGGAAGGATTTTGTATGAAGCTGAAAACCTCAGTCATCGCAGCAGCGATGTTGTCTTTAACTAATATCACTGTTGCGCAGGCTGCTCAGGAATTAACACCCGAACAAGCTGCAGAACTAAAACCATTTGAAAGAATTACAGTTATCGGTCGTTTTAACGCTATTTATGAAGCCGCTGATGCGGTATCTCGTCGTGCGGATAAAGTCGGTGCTGATAGTTTCTATATTCAAGGCCTAGATGATATTAGTGATAGCGGCAACATGAGTGTTACTGCTGATCTATACCATAAAGATGCACCCAAAGCAGATCAAGAAAGCTATCGCGTCTTTCATGGCGTGAAAGAACTACCAAAACCTGAAGCAATTCTGCTACAACCATTTGATACAGTTTCTATCCGTGGTTACTACCCTACAACCCCTGATATTAACGATGCAATTGCAAAAGCGGCAGCTAAAAAAGGTGCTGCATCATTCTTTATTGTACGTAACGTATCAACAAATGATGGTGGTAACCAAGAAGTAACAGCTTATATCTACAAAAAAGATGCGCCAAAACGTGCAATTCAAGCACCAGAGGCCGTCGTTCCTTATGACTCAGATGCAGGTCGCGCACTTATTGCAGAAGGCGGAGCCGCTGCCAATAAAGTTGAGAAACCAGGTCTTGCATCAAACACTGATTTTGATAGAAGTGTAGGAACATTTGCTGATACACAAACTTCGGGTGCTAGTGGTCGTTACACTGTCACATTACCTGATGGTACTGAAATCCAAGAAGTCAACAAAGCAGCTGCTGCATTAATGGACCCATTTGATACCATTACATTTAGCGGATACTTTGTAAACTCACCAGAGATTTCTTATCAAGTTGCTAAACGTGCAGCAGCAAAAGGTGCCAAGTATTACCATATTACAAATGAATGGCAAAGTGATGGTGGTACAGTCACTATTACCGCTGACCTATTCAAGTAATAAAACTTCCTAATTAAAAAAACCTTGCTGATGCGAGGTTTTTTTTTACTCAAAATATCATCAAAACCAACCTCATTTTGTAAAAGTGCATAATTTTTATGATTTAATGCATAGACAACCAAGTCAACTCTCCGTAAAATCTCGCTGTTTTTTAGTGTTTTTATCTTTATTTAAATTTGAGATATTCATATTTATTCTATTTACTGACCAAAAAACAAGAAAATACGCTATTTATTTACAATTTTAATCACGTAGGTAATTATCCTTGAATAAGAAACTTGGCTTAATATCACTCACCGCGTTAGTATTAAGCTCAATGGTTGGTGCAGGTGTATTCAGTTTGCCTCAAAATATGGCCGAAGTAGCCAGTCCTGCCGCATTGATTATTGGCTGGGTGATAACTGGCATTGGTATCCTCTTTCTTGCTACATCTTTATTACTCCTCTCTCGCCTTCGACCTGATCTTGATGGTGGCATTTTTACCTATGCGAAAGAAGGATTTGGTGAATTTATTGGTTTTTGTTCAGCATGGGGTTATTGGGTCTGCGCTGTTGTTGCTAACGTTTCTTATCTTGTTATTGTTTTTGCTGCCTTTAGTTTTTTTACAGATACACCAGAGAACATTATTTTTGGTGATGGGAATACATGGCAAGCATTAATTGGAGAGTCAATCTTACTTTGGGTTGTGCATTTTCTTGTATTACGTGGTGTTCAAACGGCAGCCAGCATTAATTTAATGGCGACAATGGCAAAACTCCTTCCTTTAGGGTTATTTGTTATTGTCGCCCTATTAGCTTTCAATATGGATATATTTACCCTTGATTTTAAAGGTATAAATCTAGGTGTCCCTGTTTGGGATCAAGTCAAAAATACCATGTTGATTACACTATGGGTATTTATTGGTATTGAAGGCGCGGTCGTAGTCTCCGCAAGAGCTAAAAATCGTCGTGATGTTGGTTTAGCAACAGTACTCGCCGTTGTCATCGCATTAGTTATCTATATTCTTGTCACTTTATTATCGCAAGGTTTAGTTAGCCAAGCAGAATTAGCGGCTATGAAAAACCCGTCAATGGCGCCGTTACTTGTTCAGCTTATTGGTAACATAGGCGAGATAATTATTGCAGCGGGTCTTATTCTCTCTGTATGTGGTGCTTATTTAAGTTGGACAATTATGGCAGCAGAAGTGCCTTATATTGCCGCACTACATCACTCTTTCCCTAAACAATTAGGGAAGCAGAATAAAAATGATGCGCCTTCATCTTCATTATGGTTTACCAATTGTGCAGTCCAATTCTCTTTAGTTTTAATTTGGTTGACGGGAAGTAACTACAATACATTATTGACCATTGCATCAGAGATGATCCTTGTTCCTTACTTTCTCGTCGGTGCATTTTTATTTAAAGTGGCAATTGCACGCAGTAGTCGTGCTTTATTATTAATAGCCATACCTGCAAGTCTTTACGGTTTATGGCTACTTTATGCATCAGGTGTTATTAATTTATTACTCTCTGTCGTTCTATATGCACCGGGTATCCTAATGTTTTTATATACACGCAAGCAGTATAAAGATAAAAAACCATTGCATATAAGTGAGCGAATTCTGTTAGCACTTGTCTTATTTGGCGCTATTCCAGCATTAGGCTACTTAGCTATTTACTAAAGACAATCTGAGAGGTACTCGAAAAACAGTGCCTCTCTTACCCTCTCTTTTACTTCTCTCCAAAAATCAATTTCACTTAAGTCAAAAAATTTCCCTGCTAAGCTGTTTTTTTTAACATCGATGGTTAGGTATTTATAAATGAAGAAATATATTGTATGTTGTAACTAATATATAACTAGCTATATATTTGCTAAGCAATAAAAAACCCACAAGAAGCATGAGTTCCCGTGGGTTTAAACATGTCACTATTAAATTAGTTAAAACTAACTTGTTCCATCGCCTGCAATATACGTTTATCTGATATTGGATACGGTGTACCTATCTGTTGAGCAAACAGGCTTACTCTAAGTTCCTCTATCATCCAACGAATATTTTGCACTTCCTCTTGCTGCTTTTGTTTCTCTGTTAGCTTACCTAACCACTGTTGCCACAGTTGAATAACATTTTCAACTCGGCTCATTTGAGCGCGATCGCGATTAGGATCAATGGCCAGTTTTTCCATTCGTTTTTCAATTGCACTCAAATAACGAGGAATATCCGCAAGACGTTTCCATCCATGAGAGGTAACAAAACCAGGAAAAACTAACTGGCCAAGTTGAGCTTTAATATCAGACAATGCAAAAGCAACGCTAATATCCACCCGCCCTTTTAAACGTTTATTGATGGTAAAAACTTGAGTCAAAATAGATTCAACTTGTTTTGCTATTTCAACCACAGCATCGTTTAGTTCAGCTCTGACATATTCTTGCAGTTTTTGATACTCGTCTTCTTGCCAAATTAAACCACCATAAGACGCCATGAGTTTATCAACACCACAAGCAATACAATCATCAATGAGATCTAACACTTTGCCATAAGGATTAAAGTAAAGACCAAGTTTTGCTTTATTTGGTAATTTCTCATGTAGGTATTTTATCGGTGACGGTATATTTAATAATAATAGTCGTCTTACTCCCTCCCACATTGAAGCTTGCTGTTCAGATTCTGTTTCAAAAAGCTTAATACCCACACTGTTTTTTTCATCAACGAGTGCTGGATAAGCTTTCACTGAATAGCCACCCCGTTTTTGCTCATAACGCTGAGGCAAATCACCAAAACTCCAAATATGTAAATCTTGTTGTTCGATACCATCATCTGCTACTGCTGATAATGTTTCTTGCACTTTTTCCTTTAAGTTCTCTTTTAATTTATTGAGATCTTTACTTTCTGCCAGCGTTTTATTTTTATCGCCAACAACACGGAATGTCATTTTTAAGTGATCAGCAACTTGGTCAAGTTGCCAACTCTCTCTATCAACGGTTACTCCTGTCATTCGGCGTAATTCGTTTTCGAGTTTATCGAGTAAGCCGCCTTCAACTTGAGGAACACGTTCTAAAAATGCAGAAGCATAATTAGGTGCTGGTACAAAATTACGACGGATAGGTTTTGGTAATGACTTAATTAAGGCCACTATCAATTCATGACGAATACCGGGAATTTGCCAATCAAAACCTTCATCTTTTACCTGATTTAAAATCGGTAATGGAATATGAACGGTGACACCATCAGCTGCCGTACCTGGTTCAAATTGATAAGTTAAGCGTAATTTTAAATTATCTTGATGCCAATAATTTGGATAATCTAGTGCGCTAACACGTTTGGCATCATCTTTGATAAGCATACTTTTTTCAAAGTTAAGCAGATCAGGTGATGCCTTTTGTGCCTCTTTCCACCACTTATCAAAATGACGTGACGAAACAACATCTTGTGGTATTCGTTGATCATAGAAAGTAAACATTGTTTCATCATCAACAAGAATATCTCGACGACGAGATTTATGCTCTAACTCTTCCACTTCAGTCCGTAATTTTAAATTGTCACGGAAGAATGCATGACGAGTTTGCCAATCACCTTCTACTAACGCATGACGAATAAAAAGCTCACGGCATAATAACGGATCAATGTGGCTATAATTAATAGGTCGAGAGGAAACAATAGGTAAACCATATAACGTAACTTTTTCATTAGCCATTACAGCGCCTTGCGCTTTTGACCAATGTGGCTCGCTATAGTGATGTTTCACTAAATGTTCAGCTATAGGTTCAATCCATTCAGGTTCAACGCGCGCCGCTATTCGCCCCCATAAACGAGACGTCTCGACGAGTTCAGCAACCATCGTCCATTTTGGTGGCTTTTTAAATAAACCAGAGCCAGGATAAATAGAAAAACGAGCATTTCTCGCACCCGTAAACTCTTGTTTATCAGCATCTTTTTGACCAATATGCGACAACAAGCCACTGAGTAGCGCAACGTGAATACTTCTAAAATCAGCGGGTTCACTATTAACTGGAAAACCTAATTCTTTCACAACTTGTCGCAATTGCGTATAAACATCTTGCCATTCTCGAACACGCATAAAGTTTAAAAATTCTTGGCGACATAGCTTTCTAAATTGGGAATGACTCAACTCTTTTTGTTGAGTTTTTAAATAATCCCACATATTTAAAAAAGACAAGAAATCAGAATCTTTATCTTGGAAGCGTCGATGTTTTTCATCAGAAGCTTGCTGTTTATCCATCGGCCTTTCACGCGGATCTTGAATTGAAAGTGCGGATGTAATAACCATCAGTTCTTTCACGGCACCATATTTACGTGCTTCAAGTACCATTCTTGCCAAACGAGGATCGATAGGAAGTTGTGCAAGTTGTTTCCCCATTGGTGTTAAACGATAAGCACCATTGTGGTCGGTTTCGTCTTGTAACGCGCCTAGTTCTTCTAATAAACGAACACCATCCTGAATATTGCGTTTATCGGGTGGCTGTACAAATGGGAAAGCACTAATATCACCTAACCCTATCGACGTCATTTGCAAAATAACAGATGCAAGGTTAGTTCTTAATATTTCAGGATCAGTAAATTCAGAACGAGAAATAAAATCATCTTCGGAATAAAGGCGAATACAAATACCATCAGAAACACGACCACAACGCCCTTTTCTCTGATTTGCTGAAGCTTGAGAAATAGGCTCTATTGGAAGTCGTTGTACTTTAGTACGATAACTATAACGACTAACACGCGCAAAACCGGTATCAATAACGTACTTAATACCCGGTACAGTTAATGAAGTTTCGGCAACGTTAGTGGCTAAAATAATGCGCCTGCCATTATGAGGATGAAAAATTCGGTTTTGTTCGCTGTTAGATAAACGGGCAAATAGAGGCAATACTTCAGTATGGCGAAGTTGTAATTTATTCAGCGCATCAGCAGTGTCTCGAATTTCTCGCTCACCACTCATAAAAATAAGAATATCACCCGCACTTTCTCTGCTTAATTCATCAATAGCATCAACAATGCCATCGGTCATATCCTTATCACTATCAAGTTCGTCACCACCAATAGGACGATATCTCACTTCAACAGGATAAGTCCGACCAGACACTTCAATAATCGGTGCTTGATTGAAATGCTTGGAAAAACGTTCAGGATCGATGGTTGCAGAAGTAATAATGACTTTTAAATCAGGGCGCTTAGGTAATAGCTGCTTTAAATAGCCAAGAATAAAGTCGATATTTAAACTACGTTCATGGGCTTCATCAATAATGATAGTGTCATATTGTAGTAACAGCTTATCTTGCTGTAATTCAGCTAATAAAATACCATCTGTCATTAGCTTAACAAGGGTATTATCACCGACATGATCACTAAAGCGAACCTTATAACCTACAGATCCGCCTAACGTACTTTTTAATTCATAAGCGATACGTTCAGCTACTGAACGTGCAGCTAAACGACGAGGCTGAGTATGTCCAATAAACCCCTTGATCCCTCGTCCTAATTCAAGACAAATTTTAGGGATCTGAGTTGTTTTACCAGAGCCAGTTTCCCCTGCAATAATAACGACTTGGTTGTCTCTTATTGCATTATAAATGGCATCTTTCTTTTGACTAACAGGAAGGTTTTCTGGGTAAGTAATTTCAGGACAATTAGCACGACGGCGAATTATCATCTGTTGTGCCGTATTAATATCGTTTTTAATTGCACTTAATACCGCTTGTTTAGACTCTTCATTATTAATTTTAGCGACGCCACGTAGACGTTTTCTTAATCGTTGCTGCTCCCGCAACGATAATTGCTCTATTTCTTGATAGAGCGTGGCAGATGATAATGTCACCTTTTATTATCCTTTTTGAGGTTATTCTAATCAAAACTATTGAGTTCATAATATCACAACAGGCTATTTGCACATAAAGGCTTGATTAAATTTCTTAGCATATGATTTCATATAATCAATAATTTTGAATAGCATATTCAAAGGATTGTGATGTGATATTTTAAAGATTGGGTAAACTACTATTAACTAATAAATTTAAATAAATAGAACATTTTATAGACCACGAGAAAATAATGAAAAAGATCCTTGTACTGAAATCCAGCATTTTAGATAGCTATTCACACAGTAATAAAATGATCGATTACTTAATTGAAAATTGGCAAAAAAACCATAAAGATGACCTGATTACTGTACGTGATCTCGCTAAAGATCCTATACCAGCTCTAGATCAAGCCACCTTATTTGCCTTTGGCAAAGATGTTTCCATACTCTCTGATGAGCAAAAATCAGCTAGAGCTTTATCAGATGAACTGATTAATGAATTAAAAGCACACGATATGATTGTGATTGCTGCACCAATGTATAACTTCTCAATTTCAGCGCAATTAAAACATTATATCGATTTTATTGCTCGTGCAGGCGAAACATTTACTTATACAGAAGCGGGTGCTGTTGGTTTACTCGAAAACAAACAGGCTGTTGTATTAACAAGTCGTGGTGGTGTTCACAAAGATAAGCCTTCTGATTTGATTGTTCCATTCCTTACACAGTTTTTAGCTTTTATCGGTATCAATGACGTACAATTTATTATGGCTGAAGGTACAGCCTTTGGTGAAGAATACGCACAGCAATCTCATCTACAAGCACAAAAAGAAATAGATACTGTAATTAGTACAAAAAATATTACCGCAAAATAATTAATTTTATCTTTTTATAAAAGCACCTAACTAGGTGCTTTTTTTATATCTAAATATTAAAAGCATATCAATACCACTTAATTGTTTTTATAAAAAAGACATTGTTAAATTATAACTAAAAAACATTAAAAGAAGATAATTCTAAGATAAGCTAATTTATTAAATAAATAGTTTAACACCTATATCTTCAATAAGAGTTTATTACTATTTATTCTTTCATTCACCATAAAAATAAACCTGTTTAATTCAATTAAATTTGATTTTAAAAAGATAAGTTAATAATATTTTTTTGCTTCTAGAGATAAGAAGATTATTAAATAATTTTATTAATTCAATAAATGGAATTTTAAATGAAAAAGAATTTACTCTCAATGCTCATTTTATCTACAAGTTTTTTATCGACTCAATCAAATGCAGTTGAATATATAGAAAAAAACGCAGGTACAATTACGATTAGTGGTTCTGTCATAGCTAATCCCTCTTGCCAATTACAAGATATACAATCTGTTCAATTACCCCCAGTCCAAGTAAATAATTTTGGTGATGACCATATAGCAAAAACAGACGCCAAACCACTTTCCATTCAATTTTACAATTGTAATGAAAACCTTTCTAATATTCAGTTGAAAATTCCAAAACAATCAAAAAGATTATTAAAAAACCAAGTAGATAATAGCAGTAATGTTGATATTGCCATTTTTGACATCGAGAAAAAACTTATTGAATTAGATGATATAAAACCTAAAGCATTTAATTTAAATATTGATAAAGATACTAAAACCGCGGATTTTTCATTTGAAGTCAATTATATGAAACCAAATGGAGCAGATGCAACACCAGGCATCGTAAGATCTAGCTTAACATTTGACGTTATTTATAGCGATGTTGCTATAGATTAATGCCTTAAAAATTAACAAAGCTGGTTATCCGGCTTTGTTTTAATAGCTTTAACTTGTAAACAATATTAAATAACTAGACTTAAATATAAAATGATTGAAAAAATAAAACTGACTATATTATCTATATTCAGCATTCTTCCTATTTATGGTTACACATCGATAGAAATAAATAAAGATAAATTTATTTTTATTGAAAGCAAAAACCAAGAAATCATCGAAATAAAAAATAATACAAATAGTGACTACTTTATACAAAGCTGGATTTCATTTTATGATGAAAATAATGATACTGAATTACCTTTTATGATCACCCCTCCACTTTTTAAAATAGAGAAAGATGAAAACTACTCCTTAAAAATTTTTAAAACAGATGAAATAGAAAAAAAAGATAGAGAAACGCTATATAGAATAAATATTAAAAGAATACCAGTATTATCTGATTCAGATGAAAATAAAAACTTATTACATATATCAATGAACTCTGTCTATAACTTAATATATAGACCAATATCAATAGAAGAAAATGCAAAAGATGCCTATAATAAAATCGAGTTCTTAAAAAACAAAAACAATGAGTTTATTATAAACAATCCCACACCCTACTTTATTACTTTGCTTAATATCCGTTACAATGGTGTATTACTGATAAATAAAAGTAAAACTATACCTCCATTTAAAAAACACAACACAAAAAATACAATTAAAGGAAATGGATTAATTAAATGGAAAACAATTGACCAGTATGGCGTAGAAATCAATGCAACAGATAAGGCCATAATAAATGAAGATTAAATCTAAAAAAAGGGAGGTCACTTTCTTTATTTTTATGATTATTTTTACCAAAGATACTATTGCTCAGGATAATTTCCTATCTCTTTATTCTAATTCATTTTCTAATATTAGTGATGAGACTATTAAGCTACTTCTTGAAGATAAAAAACCTGAAGGGTTTTATCACTCTATTATTCATATTAATAATAGAAAAAAATTAGCAAGGCTCCTTTATTTTAAAAATATAGATAACAAGTTAATTCCTTGCCTGTCTATCAATGATTTAGCCTCTCTTGGTATTGATACTGATTTTTATAAAATAAGAAAAGAGAATCAGGAAATAACTCCTTTAATCGATTATTCGATTGATTTTAAATACCAATTTTCCAATCAAAAATTAAATTTAATCATTCCACAAAAAGCATTAATAAAAAAAACAGACTATGTCATCAATGAACAAGATTGGGATGACGGAATTACTGCATTATTCACTCAATATTCCTATTGGATTAAATATCACCAGAAAAAATCGGCTGAGCAAAAACTTGATTTACACTCAGGTATGAACGTGGGAGCTTGGCGTGTACGTAGTCAAAGCGGATTTAATTGGACGAAAGATCGTTATCAACCTAAGCTTTCATCAATTTACACCTATCGACAAATTAATTCTTTTTCTTCTCTTTTTTATGGTGGCAAATTTTCACCTACGACACGAATATTATCAAATGATAAAATTATTGGCTTTCAATTAATATCCAATAATTTAATTGCGAACAAAAGTCTTTATGCTAATAGCCCTATTATTGAAGGAATTGCTGATACACAAGCTCAAGTTATCATAAAACAAGGTGATAAGATCATCTATGAAACGACAGTTCCTCCTGGCCCTTTTCTTCTAAATTCATTACCTTCAGTAGGAAGTGAAAAGCTTATTTTAGAGATCAAAGAAACAGATGGAAGAGTAAAAATTTCGACACACTATTTCACATCATTACCTAATCAATTAAATAAAGGAAGTTATCAATATAATATCATCTCAGGCACATTACCTGACCATCCTAATAATAAAAATGCTCTTTTTATTTTGAGCGAATTCTCATATGGATTGAGCCAGAAAATCACTTCTTACAGTGCAATAAAAAAACAGGATGATCAACAAAACTATTTATCTGGACTATCTCTAGATTTAGGTATTTTAGGTGGCTTAGCGACAAATATAAGTTATGAAAAAAATAATAACGATAAAATTAAATATCAGTTTCGTTATCAGAAAAATATTCCTATTACACAAACTTACTTTACTTCGGAGATATCTGTTTATCATTATTTAGATAATTCATTATCAAAAAATCGTATTAAAAAAAATTATTTATTATCTTTATCTCAGAATATTAATGAGTTAGGCTTTCTCTCTTTGCATTATCACGGTAAAACATACCATGATTCATCGAAAAAATTTGAAATTGGGGCATCTTTTTCATCCTCATTTAATAGGGTAAATTATCATTTGAAGTATAATTTTCAAAAAGAAAAGCATTTTTCAGATCATTATTTTTCATTTAATTTTCATATCCCGATAGGGAATAGCGAACATCATCATTGGATGAATAATCAAACAAATTATCAAATCAATAATAAGCGTTATACAAACAGTACAAATATAGGCGGTACATTACTCAATAATGATTTAGGATATTCGATAAACTACCAACATACACATCACCCTAAAAGAAAATATAATCAATTTTCTGCTAACACACGCTATCAAAACAATTATCAATCTTATAGTTTTTCTGGAAATAAATCAGAAAATAACTACAATCTTAACTTTTCAGTTAATGGTGCATTAGTACTTCATTCAGAAGGTATTACTCTGACACCCCGTTTGGGGAAAACCTTTGCATTAGTGAATACACAAGGTATTACTGGTATTAAAACATCATTTTCACCTAATTTAAAAACAGATATCTTTGGCAATTTAATTTTAAATAACGTCACGCCTTATCGAATAAACACAATCAAACTAAATGCGGCAACACTCCCCCAATCCGTTGAAACTGAATATTATAGCAAAAGTATTATTCCTACATTAGGTGCAATATCTAAAATTACTTTTCCAATGAGAACAGGCTATCGTATTATTTTTAAATCAATAACACCCCTTCCCTTTGCCTCAAAAGTTACTGTACTAGATAAAGAGAATAATATTATTTCCCAGGGATTGGTGGCAGAAAATAATATTATTTTTCTTTCTGGCATTCCTTACTATGGATTAATAAAAGTAAAATGGGGAGAAGATAAGCAATGTCAATTTAATTATAATTTGAGTTCTGATGAAAAGAAAAAAAACTTGATAAAAAAAGAAGTTAACTGTCTTTAATTCAAAAACAAAAGCATAAATATGAAAAATAAAAAATATTTCGTCTATTTAATTATAATTTTACTCTATTCATCATTTTCATTTTCATCAATGCCAAGACGTGGTGATCACGATATTCCACTAAGCTGTAATATCGATTATATTTATGAAAATACAAGTGATAGATTTTCTATTAACGGAAATGACTTTTCATCATATGAGAAAGGAGAATTAGCGAATATTGATCCTCACATTATCCTTATTACTATAAAAGATTGTTCTACGAGTAATGGAGATATTCGCTTAAAAATTGAAAATACGAGTATTGATAATACAACAGGTTACTTGAAAAATTCGATTAACGATCCCGATGCAAGCAATAATATTGCTTTTCAATTATTGTACAATGAGGAAGAAAGACCTATAGATCTAAACAAAGAGCGTGTATTTACTGAAGAACTGATTGATGGAGAGACTGAATTCTATTTTTTAGTTAACTATGTTAAAAAAGATAGTATGCCTCCTATGCCTGGTTATATACGCTCAAATATTAATTTCATTGCCATGATCAATGACGATATTGTTAATTTTAGTGGTAATGATTAATTAGTCATAAAAATTAATCACAAAAAAGCACGATAGAAATTTATAATATATCGTGCTTTAAAAATAAAATGAGGTTAAGCCCGTATTTAAGATTTAACTACTTCTTTACCCATTTTCCATTAATACCCTTTACAAACTCACCTTCATTAGCTCTTGCGACTAATTTTTCACCTGCAAGTCGAGCAACAGATTCAGGTGTTACTTGGTTAGTTTTAGCAATTTCAGCATATTTTGCTTTTCTTGCTTGATTTATTTCATCAGCAAGTTGTTGAGCCTGCTTGTTATTAGTTTGCACAAGCTCAATATAACCACTAAAAGTTTCCCCTACCAATCCTTGTGATCTTGCTTCATCAAGCGTTAATGCTGTGGCATTTGTACTGCCTAAAGCTATCATTAGCGCGAAACTTAAGAAATATTTTTTATAATTCATCATTTATCCTTTAAAAAATGGCGCTGTTATTTTTTAAGAGATCTTCAACTTGTCGGTCTATTTTTACATTAATTTCATGTTCAATTTTTACATTCATATTAATGTTAATGGGCTTATCCGGTGTGGCGACTTCTAACCGAATACATCCTGTTAATGCTGATATTCCCATCATCAAAGCTGTTAGTAAGAATAGTTTTCTTAAGAATAATGGTTTCACTCTGACTCACTCCCTAAATCTGATAAGCTCTTTTCTAACCACTCTTCCAATTGTGAACCAAATCGTAAACTTCGCCATAATTGGAAGACATTTTCTTCATGTCGATAATTTAAATTAACTTGTCGACGTTTATCTTCTAGAGGATTCGTTCCATTGATTTCTGCTTCTAATACCAACTCACCCAAATTACTTAAATTAACGCGAGTCCAAGAACGGCTGATCTCTAAATAGCGCAACCATGCCATAGCAACGCCCGCAGACATATTATTTTCATCAATAGAATCCACAAAATCCTTATCAAGTCTTAACGTTAAATAAGATGAATTTGCCAGCCAACCATCTTTAATAATCCATTGGTTATTATTAATAAAAAACGGAAATTCACCACTGACTTTACCCGATGCCGCAAACTGCGTCACTTTTAATAAAGTAAAAAGATGACTTAATTGAATGTTATCAAGAGAAATAATCGCTGCATCATGTTGTGGAATTGTGAGTTTTGCCAATGAAATGGTTCCATCAAGCATGGCTACATTCACATTAGATAAAACTAACGGTTTATTTTCTGTTGCAGGGTAAAAACCTTGAAGATCAGCCGTAATATCCGTCATATCAAAAAGATTATTAACACGCTTTATCCGTAACTGAACAGGCTGTTTAACACCTAATTGCCACTCGTCGCCATTTAAACGCCAAGGCAAAATAAAATCTAAACCTTCTAAAACACCATCTTTAAGCCACATTCCACCTTGTTTAACAACAAGATGCCCTCCTGCTATTAATCCTTGTTCTGGTGCAATAGAAAAGTCTGCTTGTGTGTAGAGTTCACCTTTATCAAGAGTGATCCCTAAATCTTCAGGTAAGAGCGATTGAAAAACATTAATAGGTTGTGAAGGCCAACGCATTTGCCCTCTTAATCTTGCGCCATCCCAACGCGTATTTATTGCAATAGGTCCTATATTGGGTTTAGCACTTAATTCGCCTTTTACATTAAAATTAAAAGGCGAGTCACCATTGACTGTGGCAATAAAATCGGCCTTATCTAAAAAACCACCAGCAGGGAAATCAATACGTTGACTCGTTAATTTTAGTTTTCCATTAAATACAGGCTTTTTATCATCTCTTACCCAACGAAACGGACTTTCTAAAGATAATCGAGGTGCAGTCATCGTAGTATGTTGATATTTTAAAACATCAAAACCTGTATTGAGTTTCTCAAAACTAACCACTTTATCAGCCCAGAACCCTGTTCCTGCGATATCCCAACGTGCTTTTAAAGGCAATAAATCCCCTTCTCCCCAATAGCGCCATTGCCAAGTCCCATTATCAGGTAAAAAATCAATTGCCTTACCTTGAAAATGAATACGGTAATCCCCCCAAATACTATCTTTGGCAACAACTATCGCATTTAAACGACCATTAAAACCATTTGATGAAAGTGTGGTTCCAGCTAAAGGTAAACGAGCATCTGTGATGGTAAGCGTTTCAGTGAGTGGTCCTTTAAAACGAAACAAAGAGCCAGATTGAAATTCAACAGTAGGATCAGTCAACATGCCAGTGACTTTAACAGGTAATTGCGCACTGGCTTGCATTAATTCTTTATTAACAATACCAGTGATTTGAATAGGGATTTGTGCATCTAACCAATTTACTGCGGTTTCAGGGATCGATATTACTAAATTCCCTTTTCCCGCGTTGCCTTCTGTCATCACGTTTAATCGTGCAGTTAGTCTTAAATCCGTCAATCCTTTTTGCCATTGAGCGATATTAATATTTACACCGCCTCGCAAAGGTTGATCCAATCCAAACCATTCCCAACGACCTTGTTCAATCACTATATTTTCGGGTGTCACTTTCCAAGGTAATAAAGCCAATGCATGGCCACCACCTTGTTCAGCAAGCGAAATCGTGCCAGATTTTCCTACCCATTCAAGAATAACAACCAATGGGTAAGCGTAATGAGACGTCAATAGTGTCGCATCAATGGTTCCTTTTTCTGGTAATGAAGCAACATCAAGAGGAAGCGCTATTTCAGCAGCAAGTTCAATGTTATTGTCATCAGGCAAATTCACTTTGAACCGTTTAATATCAAGCCATTGGTTATCTCTAATAAAAATACCAAGTTGTACATTTTCTCCTTGGTAATTCATTAATCTTCCATTATTTTGTGTTCTTAATTGCAAAGAACCTTGATAACGCGCATTTTCTTTTAAGAGTACATTTTCGATGCTGACAAATAAATGAGGTATTGAAGTTAGTAGTGAATTTATCTCAAGAGGAACGGTTGCAGTTTCTTCTTGCTTACTTACAGGCATCATTGAAAAACATTGTTCATCAATGGCAAGTTGCTGGCTATTAAATCGCAGTTTATCAATCTGTTCTTTTTGATAAGAGAAAACAAAGTTATCAAGATTAGCTAAAGTGCAGCTCTCTGTTTTTAATACGATGTTTTCAATTGAAACACCCGCACGCTGTAATTTGGGCTGTGATAAAGAAAGAGTTACACCTTCAGGTAAGTAATAATGAGCAACAACAGGTAGCCAACGAGGAATAGACACCCATAAAGCAGTGCCTAGTAGACCCGTGCCTAGTAGTATCGTCCCTGTCCATTTGATTGTTTTTCTTAACAACACATTATATTCCTTTTAAACAAACCTGAATCATCCACTTACCTCGCTAAATTGTTTATAATGATAGTATTAATTTCTTTCATATTGGGGCTGGATAATTCTTGTTTTTCCAGCCTCTGAATAAAAATTTAATCGAGAGTAGAGAAGACTGGATGAAAATCGTTTCTTATAGTACTAAACATTATGATCGTAAGCACATGGAATGGGTCAATCAACACAATGGATATCATTATGATATTGAATATTTCGATTTTAATTTAACAGAACAAACTGCAAAAAATGCCGTCGGCGCTGATGCTGTCTGTATTTTCGTCAATGACGATGCAAATCGTGCGGTTTTACAAGAACTTGCTAGCCTTAATATACGCATTCTCGCATTACGCTGCGCGGGTTTTAATAATGTTGACTTAGAAGCCGCCGCTGAATTAGGCATAACTGTTGTCCGTGTTCCTGCTTACTCACCAGAGGCTATTGCAGAACATGCTGTTGGTATGATGCTGTCACTTAATCGTCGTATACACAGGGCTTATCAACGTACTCGTGATGCTAACTTCTCATTAGAAGGCTTAACTGGCTTTAATATGCATAATCGTACTGCCGGTATTATTGGTACAGGTAAAATAGGATTAGCGACATTACGCATATTAAAAGGCTTTGGCATGAAGCTACTTGCTTATGATCCTTATCCAAATCAAGCCGTACTTGATTTAGGTGTCGAATATGTTGATTTGGCGACGATTTACGCAAACTCCCATGTAATTTCATTACATTGCCCATTAACCGCAGATAATCATCATCTATTAAATGAAACTGCTTTTTCACAGATGAAAGATGGTGTGATGATTATTAACACCAGTCGTGGTGCATTGATTGACTCTGCGGCTGCGATTAATGCATTGAAACAAGGCAAAATTGGTGCACTGGGAATGGACGTTTATGAAAATGAACGCGATCTTTTCTTTGAAGATAAATCAAATGACGTTATTCAGGATGATATTTTCCGTCGTCTTTCTTCTTGCCATAACGTGTTATTTACTGGGCATCAAGCATTTTTAACAGAAGAAGCCTTAATCAGTATTAGTGAAACAACTCTGCACAATATTAAAGAGGTTGCTTCAGGTAATGAGTGCGTTAATCAGATCAAAGCTTAATTCTAAGCATTAAGAATAAATGTAATAAAAAGCCCCCTTCGCCATAGATTAGCCAAGGGGGCTTATTTTATTTATCATCGATACGACACTTATTTTTCTTGAGTATCGATAACTTCTGTTGATTGTGTTGGATCAAAACGTGAAAGGGGTTCGCTCTCTTCATCTACTGTAAATTGTGAAACCAATTTAGCTAATTGATGAGCTTCATCATCCATATTTGCTGTGATAGCGGCTGATTCTTCAACCAATGCTGCATTTTGCTGAGTAACGGTATCCATTTCACTGACAGCCAATGCGATTTGGTTAATACCCATGCTTTGTTCATTAGAAGCAAGGGCAATCTGTTGCATAAAATCATTTACCTGATTAATGGTTGTAACGATCTCTGACATTGAACGTCCAGCTTGAGCAACCTGTTGCGAACCAACATGTACTTTATTAACAGAGTGCGTAATCAAATCATTGATCTCTTTCGCAGCTTCGGCACTGCGGCTAGCTAAACTGCGCACTTCAGATGCAACAACGGTAAATCCTCTACCTTGCTCACCTGCTCTTGCTGCTTCAACTGCTGCATTCAATGACAAAATATTCGTTTGATTGGCTATGCTGTTAATAATGTCATTGATATCTGCAATTTTTTTCGCACTTTCAGAGATTGAAGACATGGTCTCTACCACGCTATCCATCACATTTTCGCCATTTTGAGCAGATGCCGTTGCTGTTAGTGCTAATTTGCTGGCTTCACGCGAGTTATCCGCATTTTTCTCAACTGTTGTTTTAATTTGTTCCATGCTCGCAACAGTTTCTTGTAATGCACTAGCCTGCTCCTCAGTACGGGAAGATAAATCAGTATTTCCTGTCGCGATTTCACTTGCACTTACACTGATGGTATTCACTGCATTTTTGACAGATGCGATCATATGGCTTAATGAATTTTTCATCTTATTCATTTCATTGAATAACTGACCAAATTCATTAGTACCATGATTCTCTACACGCATACTTAAATCGCCTTGGCTCATCTTACTAAAGATGTTGATTAAGATTTTAATATTGCCAATAAACGTATGAGAGAACCAACGTAATATAAAGATAAATAAGAGAATAACGACAGTGCCAATAGAAATCGACACCAACATCAAGCGTTCTTGGGATGTTTTTGCAATATCGATATAGCTATTCTCAATACCATTAGCAACAGCATAATATTGCATAGTAATATCATTTAGCTCATCCATTTTAACACTGGCAGAGTGTGTTGTTAGCTCACCTTTACGCAGTTTATCTAGTGCGCCAGTGAAGATATCCAGCAGTTCATCAAAACGCTTTGTCATGTCATCGGCTAATTCTCGCCCTTCTTGGGTGAGCTTTTCCGTATCTGACCAACGATGGATCTCTTCACGCGTTATTTCAATATATTCTGCGGTTTGGTGAAAGTATTTTGCTGAGGGTTTTTCATTAACGCGTAATTGCCCATCTAACCCATTAATATTTGCCCTGATCACAGCCATTTGATATCGCGCTTTGCCCATAAGCAACATTTGTTGACTGAGGCTATTTGATGAAACGAAATTATTGTAGGATCGAGTGGATGCATCATAACTAAAATAAATAATGCTCATAATCAACGCAAATAAAATGGCCAGCATGACCTTAACGGTCTTTTCTATACTGATATTTTTAAACATGGTCATATTCCATCAAAATATACAGAGTTTTTTATCTGCACATTTGTAAGATATCAGAATGCACTCTTTTTCTGGTAAAGAGCATATTCCCTAGTGTCAATAAAATAAGGCTAAGATTTATTCTTTAGAATATAAAGGCACGTAGGATCTACCTTTGTTTATAATGTCGGTAATAATGAGAGAAAACTTTAGAGTACAGTGAAAACCATTTCTCATTTATGAAATAAACGATTGTTTCATCCATCCAGATACAAATTAACTATATAATATCTCGCAATGAAGGTTATTTTACTCAGAAAAAGATAATTTATTAATTATATTTTAGTTTTTTTGATTTTATTTATGTATTTTCATATTAAGTTTTAATAGGTACATTTACCTATTAACATTAATTAATTTAATTCTGAGATTAATTTACAGTGAGTTTAAAAAGTGTTTTATTTCCAATAAAAATAAAGCAGTTTCTAAAAACTGCTTTTATTGTTTATTTATTATGAGTAATTTAACTTTATTAAGAAATTTAAATAATTTTTTCTATTAATAGTTTTTCAGTTAGTTCAATAAGTCTTATCACATTTAATGGAGTTTCTATTTTTCTAACTTCTGCCAAAGAAAGCCATTGGAAAGATTTATTTGTTAATCGGCTATTTTTTAGCGGCTTGCAAAGGTAAATCATATCGATGTGATAATGAAATCCTTGTTTTTTATCGTGGATGGGTTCTTTTAAAATGGCGAGAGGTTTTACAAGTTCAATAACATCATCGTTATTGAGGTTAAGGCTAAATTCAGGTTGATAGCAAAGACACTCACACAGTAAGCCTGTTTCTTCTTCTATTTCTCTTAATACTGCATCTTGTGGCTCTTCATTTTCTTCTATATGACCACCAGGTGGTAACCAACAACCTATTTTAGAGTGTAAATGGAGAAGAAATTTGCCCTGTTCATTGAATACAATGCCCGTTGCGGTGAAATGACTCTTAGGCACTTCTATTGTCATAATATTCTGATCCTTTACTCTATTTATTTTTACCCAATGTACATCACACCTATCATTATTTTTGTGCTATTTATGGTCTTTCACATTTATTGAAGATTGTTTCATTCCCATTAAAAAATCAGAAAATATCGTTTTAAAGTCCTTACAAGCATTTTCAGGTAATGTAGCTTCATTTTTTAAATTAATCGCGATATGCGTAACAAATCCATAAATTAAATTAACGACAATATCAGGAGAATAAGTACAAATTTCTTGTTTATCATAAAGCGTATCTACACATTTTTTTATTCGAGGAATAAGAATTTGTGAATCAATTTCATCCCATTCCTTCCAACCTAGAACGGAAATTATTTCTTGTAGGGGAATAAGCTTATCTTTATGTTGATAAATATGATCAACACAGAAACTAAAAATAGCCTCTAACTCTTGCCATTGATCATCATAGGTAGGAATTTGAACCAGTTTTTCAACAACTTTATCAACCTGAAAAAGATAGCACTCTTTTAATAGGGCTTTCTTATTACTAAAGTGGTGATAAAACGCCCCTTTCGTTACTCTTGCGTGACGTGATATTTCATCAACAGAAACATCACAATAGTTCTGACTTATAAATAGTTCTTGTGCAGCTTCACGTAACGCAGAGCGCGTTTGCTCTGAATTCTCTTGTTGCCGTGATTTTATTTTCATGATAAAACCCTTAAAACATACCATAAGTATGTAATAATATATGGGTATCAGTTTCGTGTAAACTGAACAAAATATTTTCAGGAAATCATCATGTCATCTCAGTACAATGGGCTTATCCCCTCCAATACCTTATCCTCATTTAATATAGAAATTATCAAAGAACTCCTTCTCTGGATTGAGGTGAATCTGGAAAAACCGTTGTTACTTGATGATGTGGCAATTAAATCAGGTTACACAAAGTGGCACTTGCAACGTGTATTTAAACAAGCAACAGGTTTAACGCTTGCTTCTTATATTCGAGGAAGACGTTTAACAAAAGCTGCAACAGAGTTACGGTTAACAAAGTTACCTATTCTCACTGTTGCATTACGTTATCAGTTTGATTCTCAACAGTCATTTACCCGTCGCTTTAAAGCAACATTTGGTGTTACACCAACGGAATATCGTAAACTTGATAACCTTTGTGGGAATAATTTCCAGCCACCCATTAATTTTGATGTTATTGATTTGCCTATTCCTAAAATTATGGAATTACCAGACAGTTATGTTTACGGCATGCAATATCAATATTTTTGCTCTATAGAAGATATTGGCAAATTACATGAAGATATTCGTCATCAATTTTGGAATGATTTTTTACTGTATACTGATAAAAATTTTACGGAAAGTACGGTGCTTATCTCATACCAACCCAATACTTTACGTAAAAATAAAATCCAAATTGACTATGAAATTGGCTTGAATAACTTAGATCATTTTACAAAAACCAGTGGTTTTAGAAAAAGAGTGATAGAAGGAGGACGTTATGTCCGATTTCAATTTAAGGGAACATTAGAAGAATATAAGCAGTTTGCGATGAAAATTTATTTTTATACGCTACCTGCATTAGGTTTATGTCGTCGCTTAGGCGCTGATATTGAAAGGTATGTCAGTATAGAAACTGATGTTGATTTAATGGAGTTACCAAAAACCTTAGAGATTGATTATTTCGTTCCCATTCATTGATAATCCTCAAATAGCTTGAATTTTCAGGCTATTTTATTAAGAGCAGATTAATTTCATAGTGGCTATCTGTGCGATAAATTTTTCATCACTTGTTTCTGTACAATAATTCACTAAATTAGCTGTTTACTTTTTATTAAAATAAAATTTCGTATTACCTCCCTACAAAAACAAATAAGGTGATCATGCGCATTTCACTTCTATTTTTACTCTCTACTTTTTTGCTTCCTTCTTTTGCAAGTTATGCAGAAATATCGACACATCTACTCCCACGGAAAGATGGTAGTGAAATCAGCTATTACTTGGATAAACGAGCTGAAAAAAATCAAACTCTATTAGTATTAATGCAAGGCTCTGACTGTAACAGCATTAAAAATAACATGTTTATCCAAGAAACCTTTGGTCAGTGGTTACCAAATAGTGATGTTCTCATGGTAGAAAAATACGGTATTACCGCCCTATTACCTTATTCACAATATGATGGTGAACGTGTTGATTGCCCTAAAAGCTATAAGCGTCATGATAATCCCAAGCAACGAATCGAAGATTATGAGGCTGTGTTAGATAAATTATCCTCACAGTATCCGAATATTATTTTAATTGGTGGAAGTGAAGGCGCCACGATGGTGCATTTAGTGGTAACTAAGCGCAATGATATTAAAGCAGCTATTGCGTTAAATGGCGGGGGGAGTTTTTTTCTTGATGATGTTCTTTATAATATCCGTCATACCACACCGAAAGAACACGTTGAAGATGCTCTAAATGGCTTTCAGCAATTTGCTGACGCAATAAAAAATAATCAAATAGATGATGAACAATTTATAAGCGAACACAGTAAAATATGGTGGCAACAATTTTTTACTATCGATTTACTCAAAGTCATTAAAAGTAATCAACACACCCCTGTATTAATTATTCAGACACTTAATGACACTAATGTAAATGTCGATGCATTTCATCAATTAAGCCAAGATATCAATCAGCCTAATGTGAAATTTATTAAATACAATAAGCTAGATCATGGGTTTTATAATGAACAAGGCAAGCGTTTAACGAATGAAATAATCAGCGATATACAGCAGTGGTACTCTCAATATACAAAATAATTTTATCTTTTTTATTGGCTCTCATTCTTATTATCCTATACTTCAATAGTAACAAATTTGCTTACTAACTGATTTAAAGCAGGATCTTTATATCGTTAATTCTGTATAATAATTATTATTCTCTCTTTTAAGTTTGGGATAAGAATGGAAAGCACGACTGCACTTTTACGTCTTGATAAAATCAGTTATCGAGTCGATAACAAAACTATCCTCAATGATATCAATTTTGAACTTCAACCTTCTGAATTTAAACTTATCACAGGCCCTTCAGGTTGTGGTAAAAGTACCTTACTCAAGATTGTCGCTTCTCTATTATCACCTACCAAGGGTTCAATTTTCTTTGAAAATAAAGACTATTTAACGTTGTCACCCGAAGAATATCGTCAACAAGTTTCTTATTGCACTCAAACGCCTATGTTATTTGGTGAAACTGTTTACGATAACCTTAAATTTCCTTATTTCTTACGAAAACTCTCAGTGGATGATAAGAAACTAGCACATGATTTGGATTATTTTTGTTTACCTGAATCCATTATGAAAAAAGGAATTAATGAACTTTCGGGCGGTGAAAAGCAGCGTATTTCACTGATAAGAAATCTGCAATTTATGCCAAAAATCTTATTACTTGATGAGATAACAAGTGCATTAGATGAAGATAATAAAACAAAAGTGAATGATGTTATTCACCACTACGTTAAAGATCAAAATCTTGCTGTGTTGTGGGTTACTCACGATCAAAATGAAATAAAACACGCTGATGATGTGATCTTATTACCTTCACACAATGATGCCTGATTTTTTATTTCTTTCTCAGTCACCCTTTTGTTATGAGCGAACATAATATTATGAACGAACATACGATAAGCAATGAATCTCTAATTTTCTCGCTTTTATTAGTTCTCGTGGCTATTTTTATTAGTCGCAAAGAAAAACTCGCTTTAGAAAAAGATATTATTTGGAGTACAGCAAGAGCCATTGTTCAACTATTAATTGTTGGCTATGTCTTGACCTATATTTTCCATGTTGACCATTTTATTCTCACCTTCTTAATGGTGTTATTTATCTGCTATAACGCAGCTCATAATGCCAAAAAGCGAAGTAAATACGTTAAAGATATTTTTCTGATCTCATTTACTGCTATTACAACTGGGGCACTATTAACTTTAACTATTTTATTGCTCACCAGTTCTATTGCTTTTACACCAATTCAAATTATTCCTATTACGGGGATGATTGCGGGTAATGCGATGATAGCAACAGGGCTTTGTTATAATAATTTGGGTCAACGTTTTCAAAATCAACAACAGCAATTGCAAGAGATGTTAAGCCTTGGTGCGACACCTAAATTAGCCTCAATGAGTATTATTCGAGATAGCATTAAATCTTCATTGATCCCGACCGTTGATGCAGCAAAAACTGTGGGTATTGTGAGTTTACCGGGTATGATGTCAGGGCTTATTTTTGCTGGTGTTGATCCATTACAAGCTGTTAAATATCAAATTATGGTGACATTTATGTTGATGGCAACAGCCAGTATTTCAACCATTATTGCTTGCTATTTAACCTATAAGAAGTTTTTTAATCAGCGCCACCAGCTTATTAATCTTGAAAATCGCTAAATTATAGCCATTTAGCTATATTGATAAAGGTCACTCAATTGAGTGACCTTTTTTATTACTTACTAAGAAATCGGTTTAAAATCTTATTTTAATACCGTACATCCCATTTTTTTGACTAACTCACCAGATTGAGATTTCACACCTTGAGCGCTTTCAGGTAATTGACTCCAGAGTGTTAGACCTGTACGTGCTTCCACTTCTGCCGCAGTGACTTGGAATTCACAGAAATTTGCTTTTTTCGGTGTTTGTTGATCCATAATAAACGCTGCATAAGAGGAGTTTTCAGGTGAATCATTTAGAAAAACCACTTTAAAATAAGCACTTGGAATTGTGTGATCTTTATCTGTACTCGGCAATTTACCCATATCTCTTTCGTAGATAGGACCAGTAACTGTAAAGACTTTATGACCTTCTTTTGCCAAATTACGCTCTTGATCTTCTAATCGCACCCACGCACCTTGGTTTAAATCTGCTTTTTGTGGTGTGATATTCGAAAGATAGTTAAGTGCATTCCAACCAGGTAACGCAGCCAATGAAGCTAAAGGCGCCTGATGACCACGGTCAACTTTTAATGTGGCATTGGCATTTTTATAATCCGTTGGCGATAAGGTTTCATCATTACCTAAAGCTGGGTCTTTTTTCCAGTTACGTGCTTTACCACTACCAATACTGTCTTTAGTCACTAAATAAGCAACCCAGTCCGCAAACTTGGTTTCGCTATTATTATTTAATGTATAAACATCACGTTGAATTGTGGTTTCACTGCCTCCTAATGGACAACCAATACCACAGTTTTCATCATTCATTGCACGCATTGAAGTATCACGCGCAACGGCAGATGGTTGTGTTTCAAGATCAGGCCCTACCATCGTCTCTGAATTGGCATAGCTAGTTGAAACCATAAGAAGCGATAAAATAATCGGGGTAATACGTTTCATATAAAATTCCTTTTTATAAAATGAAGAAACAAAAAAACTCGCCGAAGCGAGTTTTAATGTTTTAGATAAGAGAAAATCCATTCTTCTCTTTTGGTGAATTCTGGTAATAAACAATAAAGAAAAACGCATCATTTTAATATTGATGTGCTTTTCAATGGCTGAATACGACTCAGAATTTTGCTATAAAATATGGCGGGAATTTTCACAGCACTAGAATGCAAAAAGCCCCGCATAAGCGAGGCATTTATTCATTTAGTTGGTGAAATTCAAATTTCCCACCATGAGAATAATCATGGACTATATTTCCCATCTCGTCAATAAGTTTTCTTAAAAAGATTATTTGATGAATATTTTTTCTCTTATTGGCATCAAATCAGGAATTTTTTATCATTGACATCATGTCAATCGGTATAGCTGCCCCAGCAATATCTATTGTCATTACTTAGCTCTCTTAACAAAAAGCGCCTATAAAGGCGCATTTTAATGAAAAGAAGTAATTAACCACGCCCTTTCGGACGATTAAGAATATGATCTTCCCAATCTTCAACTTCCGTTTCTGGTACCGCAATATATCTTACGGAAATATTGCCTTGGTGCATTTTTGCTTTATTACCTGCAATAAGTGGATGCCAACTTTGTAACGTCTTACCCTCTGCTAACAGGCGATACGCACATGTCATTGGTAGCCACTCAAATGTTGGTAAATTATACCGTGTAAGCTTGATACAATCTGGCTCATAACGGAAACGATCTTCGTAATTACTGCATTGGCAAGTTTTAATATTTAGCTGATTACAAGCGACATTGGTAAAATATATCTCATCAGTATCGTCATCCATTAACTTGTGTAAACAACACTGTCCACACCCGTCACAGAGCGATTCCCACTCATCATCACTCATTTCATCTAATGTTTTAGTCTGCCAAAAAGCCTGTGTCATCTCTACGTTATTACCTTATTGCTCATCTAATACGAATTAAATAACCCGCGTTGTCAGCTGATGTTCATTAACACTTAATACCAACATATCGCCTGATTCTAGAGGACCAACACCTTCAGGTGTCCCCGTTAAAATCACATCACCAGGACGTAGGGTAAAAAAGCGAGACATATAGCTGATAAGGGGTAAAACAGGGGTTAGCATATCACGACTGTTACCCTGCTGACGAATCTCGTCATTAACACGTAACATTAAATCCGCATTTTGCGGGTCGCCAAATGAATTGACAGGGATAAAACCTGATAATGGTGCAGAGCCATCAAATGCTTTACTTTTTTCCCATGGTTGCCCTGCTTTTTTCAATTTACCTTGTAAGTCACGTAATGTGAGATCAAGACCAAGACCGAAACCCGCAATTGCACGATCAACCCTATCTTCATTAGCTTGCTTAAGTGGCTGACCGATAAGTACTGCTAATTCAATTTCGTGATGAACCGCTCCCATATCTTTTGGGATAGCAATAGGTTGGCGAATATCACACATTGCTGTTTCTGGTTTGATAAAAATCACAGGCTCTTCTGAGCGAACGGACCCCATCTCTTTAATGTGATTTGCATAGTTACTGCCAACGCAAATCACTTTATTGACAGGAAAATCAAGTAACGCACCTTCCCAATCACGATGTTGATACATAATGTGTTCCTTTTAGGTAAATTGCTGTGTTTTATTTCACTATAAAAACGCGATTAGCTCGCGTTAGGTAGTGAATTTATTTTATTAGCAACGCCATCAGCCATTGTGACAATGCTGAGGGCAAAAAAGTAAGAGCTGTTCCAATGCATAATCGTACGGAAGTTCTGTGTTACTAAATAGCTTCTGTGCAAATCATCATCAGGAATGATTAACCATACAGGCATAGCATCGTTCAATTGGCTATTTACAGGTAATTGAACACCCAACGCTTTCCATTGAGCGACCGTTTTTTTCTGTTCGGTCTTAATGCCTTCAAGCTGTTGGTTAAAATCTACCGATAAAGTAACCTGTTCTCCCCAAGGAAGTCCACTTTTCCAACCTTCAGTCGCTAAATAGTTAGCAGCCGAAGCAAATGCGTCTTCTTGAGTATTCCAAATATCGATTTTTCCATCACCATTGCCATCTGCGGCATAAGTTAGGAAAGAAGATGGCATAAACTGAGTTTGCCCCATAGCACCCGCCCAAGAGCCTTTGAGACGCTGTCCTTGAGGGATATGTCCTTCTTCGATAATCTCTAATGCGGCCATCAATTGACGAGCAAAAAGTTCTTCTCGACGGCCTTCAAACGCAAGCGTTGCAAGTGCAGAGACAACATCTTCTTTGCCTTGCACCTTACCAAAGCCACTCTCAAGTCCCCATAACGCAACAATATAGTTTGCAGGCACACCATATTTTTTGCTGATTTGTTCTAGGGTATCTTGATTCTCTTGATAAAGCTTAGCCCCTTGGTTTAAACGCCCATTGGTGACAATGCGCGGTAAATAAACATCGAGTGTGATTTTCTTTTCCGGTTGATTACGGTCTGATTTAATCACTCGTTCAATAAAATGTGCTTCTGAAAAAGCAAAATCTATTGTTTCTTGTTTATATCCCAATTGAGCTGCTTTCAATTTTAACGCTTCAACATAAGCAGGAAATTGTGCAGAAGTACGAGTGTCTTTAGGAAACGCTTGTTCTAACGATGCAACATTCACTTGTTTCCATCGAGGCATTTTTTGTGTTTCAACTGCCTTTTGCTCTGGTGCAGTAATTTGCCTTTCAGCCAATTTTTGTTGGCTATGAGTACACGCAGATAACATTAAACCGGAAACAATCACAGCGATGAATGAATATTTGAACATTTATGCTCCTTTTATCTCGATGATTTATTCAGTTTTTTCTGATTTTTTTAATTCATCTAAATAAGCATTTAACATACTTTCGACAGGGGGTGGAACTTGTAAGTAAAAACCCTGCTCAACTAATGCTTTTTTGACTTTTTCAATGTCAGCATGCGCTAAACGCTGTCTATCCGCGAGATTAAGCAACATTGAAAACTGTGGTTCGCCAAAACTTTGTAATAATTCGTCTGGAATTCGAGAGAAATCATCCTTTTTTTCGATGTATAAATAAGTTTGATCACGTTTGGTACTACGGTAAATTGCACAAATCATTTTCATTAAACTCTAATTATTAAAATAAGCGACTTGCCTGAATATTTTAGTAAATATAACATGCTTATATACTTTCGTAATATCGTCTCTGGTTTTTTGTGCCAGATTATAAAAAATTTACTGAGTCAGATAGATGTCAAACACGCCCATTGAGTTAAAAGGCAGTAATTTTACCCTTTCAGTACTCCATTTAAACGATGGAACACCGAAAGTTATTCGTCAGGCGATTTCAGAAAAAATTGCACAAGCGCCTCAATTTCTGAAAAACGCACCTGTGGTTATCAATGTCTCTGCTTTAGCAGATGAAAATATTGATTTTAAAAAACTGAGGCGAATTGTAGAAGATGCTGGCTTACGAGTCGTGGGAATTAGTGGTAGTTCAAACGCTCAACAGAAAGAAGCGATAATTGCCGCACAGTTACCTATCTTAAATGAAGGTAAAATAGTTAAGCCAAGCACTCAGGCAAATAACGATAAAACGAATGAAGCACCGACAGTTGTTCGTCAAAAAACAAAAATCATCCATACACCTGTGCGTTCAGGTCAGCGTATTTATGCTCAAAATAGCGATTTAGTCGTTATCAGTAATGTAAGTGCAGGCGCTGAATTAATTGCTGATGGTAATGTTCATGTCTACGGTGTGTTGCGTGGACGTGTGCTTGCAGGAGCATCGGGTGATCAAGAGAGTCATATTTTTTGTACACATCTGTCTGCTGAACTTGTTTCTATTGCTGGTCAATATTGGCTAAGCGACCAAATTCCTACAGACTTTGTTGGTAAATCAGTACAACTGAGTTTGCAAGAGAATGAATTAACAATCGAGAACTTAATTTAGAGCATCGACAAGGAATCACTCCATGGCACGCATTATTGTTGTTACGTCAGGTAAAGGTGGGGTTGGTAAAACAACTTCCAGCGCGGCCATTTCTACCGGCCTCGCTCAAAAAGGTCATAAGACGGTTGTTATCGACTTTGACATTGGGTTGCGTAATCTAGACCTTATCATGGGTTGTGAACGTAGAGTTGTTTATGATTTTGTTAATGTTATTCAGGGTGATGCTTCTTTAAATCAAGCATTGATTAAAGATAAGCGTACAGAAAATCTATTTATTCTCCCTGCTTCACAAACAAGAGATAAAGACGCGCTCACTCGTGATGGTGTCGAACAAGTATTAGATGAACTTGATGAAATGGGTTTTGATTTTATTATCTGTGACTCACCTGCGGGTATCGAAAGTGGCGCTTTGATGGCTCTTTATTTCGCAGATGAAGCCGTTATCACAACAAACCCTGAAGTATCATCAGTACGTGACTCCGACCGTATTTTAGGCATTCTTGCCTCGAAATCACGTCGTGCTGAACGTGGTGAAGAACCAATTAAAGAACATCTGCTATTAACACGTTATAACCCTGGTCGTGTTAACCGTGGTGATATGTTAAGTATGGAAGATGTCCTTGAAATTCTATGCATTCCACTCTTGGGTGTTATTCCAGAAGATCAATCTGTTTTACGTTCATCTAACCAAGGTGAACCTGTTATTTTAGATAGCGAGTCTGATGCGGGTAAAGCCTATTCAGATACAGTAAATCGTTTGTTAGGTGAAGAACATCCATTCCGTTTTATTGAAGAAGAGAAAAAAGGCTTTCTGAAACGCCTTTTTGGGGGGTAAAAGATGGCTTTACTAGATTTTTTCCTGTCGCGTAAAAAGTCGACAGCTAATATTGCCAAGGAGCGTCTACAAATTATCGTAGCAGAACGCCGCCGTGGTGATAGCGAGCCAGCTTATTTACCTGATATGAAAAGAGATTTATTAGGTGTCATCTGCAAATATGTGCAGATAGATCCAGAGATGCTTTCAGTTCAATTTGAACAAAAAGGTGATGATATCTCTGTATTAGAGCTAAATGTGACTTTACCTGAGAGTGAAGAACCTACAAAGTAAATCATAATTTACGCTTTATATAAGTCATTATTCACAGAGCCAGCCATGAACTATAATTAATTTGATTGGCTCTGTGTTTAATTATATACAAATTGAATACACCTGAATGCGCAAATAGCGCTATATCTCGTTGCTATTTTGATCATTGGTGATAAGTCAAAGGAGTTTTTTTATTCCGTTATAACGTTTATTTTACGCCCTGTTTATTTAGCTTATTAAGCCGTATCACCTATTTTTTATAGGCGATTTTTTTGTGCGCAAAAAATAAGAGCCTCAAAAGAGACTCCTATTTATTGAACTAATGATACCGACTTCATTTCAGGTATTTGCTATTAGAAAATAAGCCGTTAACAAATTTAGGAATATTGTGCCAAAATTTCAGTGACTTTTTCTTCTAATAAGGCTTTACGCCAGCGCGAAGTAAGCTCAGGTTGCCCTTCTTTTATTTTCCAATGAACACTCAATAATTGATTTATTTGTCTTCTTGAGGCTAATAATTCAGGGTTATAACGCTTATCTTCACTAATTTCTTGAATAACTGATTTGATTGCTTTAAACGCTTTTTTATAGTTTGGTTGTTCAATTAAATTGCCAATAGGCTCTGGGCAATCTTCATCTTTAATTTCTTTTGCCTTAGCAACAAAATCTAATAAGCGACGACCATGACAACGAATTTCTTGACCAGAAAGCGATAACGCATCTAATTCTGCTAGTGATGAAGGAAAATAACGAGCAACAGACCATAAATGTTCTTCTCTTACAACGAAGTTTAATGCCATATCACGAGATTTAGCTTGATTTAAACGCCACTGAGCAAGCATTTGTAAGCATGCTAGCTGTTGGCCTTTTAATTGCCATGCATTGCTAATATCACGATAGGCAAGCTCTGGTACAACCGTTTCTTGTCGACGTTCTGCAATCATGTTGCATTCATCTGCAATGGCATCCATATAGCCTGCTTCTTCAGCTTCTTTAATTAATTTTTCAGCTAAAGGTAGCAAATAGAAAACATCACCACTAGCATATTGGCACTGTTTTTCAGTTAAAGGTCGCGCTAGCCAATCTGTTCGAGATTCACTTTTATCGAGTGCAACATTTTCATATTTCTCAACTAATGTCGCAAAACCACAAGAAATGGGATGACCTAAAAATGCAGCAACGACTTGAGTGTCAATCATAGGTGTTGGAACACAGCCAAACTGGTGAGAAAAGACTTCGAGATCTTCACTTCCCGCATGGAGAAACTTCATAATGTCTGAGTTTGTTAGTAGCTCAACAAAAGGAGCCCAATCCTTAATTGCTAACGGATCAATAAGAGAGATCTGCCTACCGTCATACATCTGGATCAAACCAAGATGTGGGTAATAGGTTCGTATGCGGACAAACTCTGTATCTAAAGCTATTTGTGAAGCCTTAGAAGCGGCTTTACAGGCGGTATCTAATGCAGTGTCTGTCGTAATCAATTGATAATTCAAAACAGGTTTCTCTTATTTTTATGTCTAATGACTTTTTTATGTAATCACAAAAACGCCGGTATAAACCGGCGAAATTGAAAAAGGTTATTGAGTGTTGTATCAAGATTCAGTTGAGGTTTTCAACTCTTTTTCTTCATTTCTTAACTCTCTGCGTAAAATTTTACCAACATTTGATTTTGGTAATTCATCGCGGAACTCAATAATTTTAGGTACTTTATAACCTGTTAGGTAACGACGACAGTGTGTTTTTATCTCATCTTCTGTTAATGATGGATCTTTTTTCACAATGAAAACTTTAACTGCTTCACCTGAGTTTTTACTCGGTACGCCAATTGCAGCTGATTCTAAAACCTTAGGATGCGCCGTGACAACTTCTTCGACTTCATTAGGGTATACATTAAAGCCTGAAACTAAGATCATATCTTTTTTGCGATCAATGATACGAATAAAGCCTTCGTCATCCATTGTAGCAATATCACCAGTTGCAACCCAACCATCATGTAAAACTTCATCAGTTGCATCAGGGCGATTCCAATAACCTTTCATTACTTGAGGGCCACGAACCCACATTTCACCGCCTACAGTGCGGTCAACTTCGTTACCTTCATCATCCATAAACTTCACATCCGTTGAAGGTACCGGTAATCCAATACTACCACTGTATTTTTTCAAATTATAAGGGTTACCTGTGACTAAAGGAGAACATTCAGTCAAACCATAACCTTCTAACAAATGTTTACCCGTTAACTCTTCCCACTCTTTAGCAACACTACTTTGAACAGGCATACCACCGCCAACAGAGAGGTTTAGTTTGGAAAAATCAAGCTGACGGAATTCTGGATTTTGTAACCAAGCATTAAATAAAGTATTTACGCCAGTAATTGCCGTGACAGGGTAACGTCCTAGCTCTTTAATTGTGCCTTTCACATCACGAGGATTGGTAATAAGTAAATTTTTACCACCAATTTCAATAAAGAGCAGACAGTTTACGGTTAAAGCAAAAACGTGATATAGCGGTAACGCTGTAACTACCAGCTCTTTACCTACATTTAGTGCAGGTACATAAGCCGCTTTTGCTTGCTCAAGATTTGCCAACATATTGCGGTGCGTTAACATAGCACCTTTAGCAATACCTGTTGTTCCCCCTGTGTATTGCAAGAAAGCGAGGTCACTTCCTGTAATTTCAGGTTTGATATATTGCATGCGATAACCAAAATGCATTGCTCTACGGAATGAAATGGCATCAGGCAAATTATATTTAGGCACTAATCGTTTGATATATTTAACAACAAAGTCAACTAATGTTGCTTTAGGACGAGATAGCTGATCACCCATTCGGGTTAAAATAACGTGTTTAATACTGGTATTAAATACGATTTTTTCGAGCGTATGCGCAAAGTTAGAGACTATTACAATGGCACTTGCACCACTGTCATTTAATTGATGTTCAAGTTCTCTTGGTGTGTAAAGTGGGTTTACGTTTACGACAACCATGCCTGCACGAAGAATACCGAAAAGCGCGATAGGATATTGCAGTAAATTAGGCATCATTAAGGCAACACGATCACCTTTTTTTAATCCTAAGCCGTTTTGCAGGTATGCTGCAAAAGCACGGCTACGCTCTTCAAGTTTGCGATAAGTCATGACCTCGCCCATATTGATAAAGGCGGGTTGATCTGCGTAATTTGCGACAGCGTTTTCAAGCATCTCAGCAAGGGATGCAAAACGGTCCGGGTCAATTTCAGCCGGAACATCTGCCGGATAACGTTTAAGCCAGACTTTTTCCAAAGTAGTACTCCTGATTAATCGCACTTCTTGGGTTAATATTATGTTTCATTTTTAACAAAGTATTAACTCATCCTACCAGCACAAACAATTTTCTGTTGTGAAGATGCGAAGTGTGTCACTAAATATTTTATTTTTAGATTAACAAAAAAGAAGGCGGTCAAAACCGCCCTCTCTTTTATTTTTATTCAACTTTAATAACTCTATTAGATAGTTACCTAATATATTATAGATATTGATTATACACCGTTTCACTCAAATGGAGATAAAATATTATTTTGTCATGGAATCCAATACCCATTTTTTATTCTAAAACGGGCACAACCTGACCGGTTCCATATGGATATCCACCGTAACCGCCATATCCATGATGATAACCCCAATATGGGCCATCTCCATAATATCCCCATGTCATAACAGGTGCTGGCATAATGACTTGTTGTGTCAGCGTCCAACGTTTCATGCCCGTCACATCAATACGTAAAAATGGATAACTCGCTTCACCGACTTTGCCAGTTTCAACACCTTTAATAGTACCAACTACTGTTACATACTGATTTTTATAATCAGTAGGATCTAAGAAATGCATAACATTCGCATAGAGACGCCCAATAGAAGGCTGTTGCAATTCGGGCGCAGCATCATATTGAGAAAGAGGCATAACAGCAATTTCTAGCTGTGTTGATGATTGAAGATTTTTAACATCAATCACACGCCCGCCAAAACGCCCTTCTTGGCCAATATAAAGCTCAGGTGCAGCAAAAACTCCATTTAAATCAGTAACAGGCGTTGCTGATGTACCTTTTATTGATTCAGGTATAGAGACGCATCCCGCCAGAAACAAAGCACCAGATAGAAATAGCGCTTTGCTTACCAAACGGTAGTTTAATTGTCTGTTCATAAACCACCTCATTGCAAGTCATTATTGACGTTACTCTATAGTACTATTATAGCTTTACTCTTCGATTTCTAATAGATACTCACAAATCTATTCACGACCGGGCAATTTTTTCCACGTCACTTCATTACGTAAATACACAGGCTCAGCGTCTTCAACTTTGGTTGCTTTACCTTCATGCCAAGCGGTTACAGCAAGGGGTAACATATCTTGTGCGGCAGGTAATGTAATCTCAGTTTCAACAACAGTGAAAGACAACGCTTTTTTTAAATCAGGATAAGCTTGCCAGCCTGTACCTGCCATTGCCCATGTTCCTGTTGTTGATTGTAATGCTTCAATAAACTGCTCAGGTTTCATCACCGCTTCAGTGTCTTCCCCCACCCAAGCACCTGCATCATTACGCTGATATTGAGCGCAATAGATTTCACCCATACGCGCATCAATTGCCACGAGAACTTGTTTAATACCCGTTGTTCTAAAGACACCTTCAGCCATTGTGGCAAGTGATGAAATACCAATCATGGGTAACTCAGCACCTAACGCAATACCTTGTGCAACACCAACACCAATACGAACGCCAGTAAAACTCCCTGGGCCTCGTCCAAAAGCAAGTGCATCTAATGATTGCAATGTGATGTTTGCTTCTTCTAAGGCGCTTTTCACCATAGGTAAAATCTTTTGTGTATGTTCACGAGGTGAGATTTCAAAACGTGAAGCAACAACGCCTTCATTCCAAACTGCAACTGAACAAGATTCTGTTGCAGTATCAATTGCTAAAATTCGCAGTGACACGCCATAACTCCGGCAAATTCGATAATTAAAAGAGGAATAATAATATCATAATAGTGTTCAACAGAATAAACACACATTCTGTGCGATCGCTATTATGAATCCGATATTTCTTGTATTTCATTCTGCTGTGCGCGTTGGCTCAAAAATTTCATTGTTTTTTCGAGTGAGCGCGTTCGTGGTGATGGTGGCAGACTACTTAAAAAAACCTCGCCATATGCACGAGAAACCAATCTATCATCACAAACTATAATTGCACCATAATCGTGTACATCACGAATTAATCGCCCGACACCTTGTTTTAAACTAATAACAGCATCAGGAATTTGGACATCTCTAAAGGCATCTCCACCCCGCAACTCACAATCTTCAATACGTGCTCGTAATAAAGGATCATCAGGTGCTGTAAAGGGTAATTTATCAATAATCACACAAGACAATGTATCTCCACGCACATCAACACCTTCCCAAAAACTTTGAGTCGCCACTAAAAGCGCATTTCCTGATGAGACAAATTTTTGCAGTAATTGCGTTTTACTCATCTCACCTTGCATCAATACGGGTAATGGCAAACTGGCTTTGAATTCTTCGGCAAGTCCGCGCATCATGGCATGTGAAGTACAGAGGAAAAAACAGCGACCTTGGTTTTTTAAAATAACAGGCGTGAGCATAGTGGCTAAACGTTTCGCCGTATAAGATTGATTTAATGGTGGCAAATAACGTGGTACACAGAGTAATGTCTGATGTTGATAATCAAACGGACTGTTTAAAATCAGTGTTGTCGCATTTTCTAAACCGAGCCTGTCTGTGTAATAAGACATCTGTTCATTTACAGAAAGTGTTGCAGAAGTAAACACCCAACTACTTTTATGTGATTTGATAAGCTCACGAAATTTATCGGCCACAGAAAGTGGCGTAATGGCCAGTAAAAAATGGCGACCATAACTTTCAAACCAGTAGCTATAACCCGGAATTGTGGTATCAATCAGGCGTTTTAAGCGATTGCGATAAACGGTGGCGCGTTCAAAAGCACTATCAAGTAATTGGCTTCGCCCTAACGAAAGTTTCATTACGTCATAACTCAGTTCTAAGGCATCATCCAGTAACGTAAGAAAACGTTTTGTTTCCCCACCTTGCAATAGCTCACGTAAATTTCCACGATACCCCGTATCACCTAACGCTAAGCGAAAATCCATCACCATTTGCGTTAATCTATCAGCGCTTTTTTGCAACTGAACTTGATCACGGACTTCTGTACGATAAGCAACTGTCATGTCTCTAGCGAGATCAAAAAGCTGTCTACTGGTAAGTTGTTGACCAAAATAGTGGCTAGCGATATCTGGAATTTGATGGGCTTCATCAAAGATCATAATTTCAGCTTCTGGAATTAGCTCACCAAAACCAGTATCTTTAACGACAGTATCCGCCATAAATAAATGGTGATTAACCACCACAATATCTGCATCCATTGCTTTTTTACGTGCACTTAAAACATAACACTCTTTATAGCGAGGGCAATCACTGCCTAAACAGTTATCGTTAGTACTTGTGACTAAAGGCCAAACACGACTGTCTTCAGCTACGCTATGACAACGGCTCACATCACCATCTTCTGTCTGCGTTGACCATTGACGCACATACATTACATCAGACAAAACTTCGGCTTCGAGATCACCACCACTCAGCATTTGCTGATCAAGCCTTTCCAAGCAAAGATAGTTAGAACGCCCTTTTAATAACGCCGTATTACCATCATAATTAATTGCTTCAATGATCGTGGGTAAATCTCGACTATATAATTGATCTTGCAAGGCTTTAGAGCCTGTTGAGATAATCGTTTTTTTACCCGAACGCAACGCGGGCACAAGATAAGCATACGTTTTTCCTGTCCCTGTACCCGCTTCAGCGATAAGTACACCTTGCTTATCAATAGTTTCCGTTATTGATTTCGCCATTTGTCGTTGAGCTTCACGGGGATGAAATCCTGGAATAGTTCGGGTTAAAATCCCGTTTTCTGCAAAATCGTCTGACACAGGCATACTCTTTTTATAAAATAAGACGTAAATTATGCCAGTGGATAACCAAAAGTACCACCTATGCCGTTAATACAAAGGAGAACTCATAATGACAATTAAACGTATCGACCCTGAAGATCGCTGGTCTGAAGCTGTTATTCATAACGACACAATTTATTACACTGCGGTACCAGAAAATTTATCGGGCGATATTATTGAACAAACAGCAAACACATTAGCGGCAATTGACGTTTTGTTACAACGTGTAGGTTCTGATAAAACTAAAATTCTTGATGCAACAATTTTTTTAGCTAATAAAGAGGATTTTGCAGGAATGAATCAAGCGTGGGATGCATGGGTTGCCAAAGGTAGCGCACCAGTGCGTTGTACTGTGCAAGCCCAATTAATGCACCCTGAATATAGAGTTGAAATTAAAATTATTGCAGCTATGTAAATAGGTATTATTTATTAACCTGTTACGTTTATATGAAAAAAGCTGAATTCATAAGAACTCAGCTTTTTAATGTCACTTATTTGCTGTAATAATTAGATTTTTTGTTTTATCAATATCTCATTTATTAAGTTAATTAGATTTAGGCAAATTTAATCATTACCATACCAACCAGTAATAATATAATTCCACCCCATCCTTTATAATTGAGTCGTTGATTAAATAAGATCCAACCCGCGGCAATGGTTGCAATAATTCCGAATGCTCCCCAAAGTGCATAAGCCACAGAAAGCTCTATCCCTTTGACTGCCATTGCCAGTGCACTAAAGGCACCTAATACACAAAACAGTGATAATATTCCTAATCCCATTCGGCTAAAACCGTTAGACATTTTTAAGAATATATTCGCGACAATCTCGAGCACTACGGCAAGTATCAGAAACGCACCATGCCACCATTCAAATTGAGCTAACATAATTAAGCCTCCTTGATATTGGCAGGAATTGGCTTATTCGCTCCTTTTACAGCACTGGCAACGTGCTTGGCTTTACCAGCAATACTTTTTACTGATTCTGTTGTTTTCTTAGCAACAGCCGATTTTTTAGTACCTGATTTTATAAGCGTGATCCCTGCAATTAACATTGCTAGGCCACCTAATTTTAATGGTGAAAGTGATTCACCAAACCACAGAACGCTGAATGTCGTAATAATGACAATTCCAATACCTTCCCACAGTGCATATGCTACACCTAATGCCACTTTTTTAACGGCTATGGCTAAAAAGATATAGGAAGTGGCAATCATTAACCACATCACGATCATACCGGTGTAACCACCGCTTACACTGGCGTACTTCATCGATAAAGTACCAATAACTTCACAAACAATAGCTAATGCTAAAAATATCCAATAAATCATTTTTTCATCTCTCATACACATTTGAAATACGCCGAAACGTTTCTTGCGCAGAAGATAGAGAATATGTAGATAGTCTTTCTGGCGGCAATAGTAGCCGAACGTTAAGGCAACGTCATTTCCTGATAACTCAGGAATTAAGATGAGAGATTTCTATAATGCGCCACACCAGTAGTGTTCGCTGGATAAAATAGCAGAAAGGAATAACTTATAGGTAGAACGTTTAACTTTGACGCTTTTGGCGCTAGTCATGATTATTTATTCTTTCATCGCACAGACCATCCGCACGATATACTCCGAACCCTCATATAAGATGGTTAAATGTTACATGATATTTCTATCACGCCAAATTATTTAAAGCAATGCTTTTGAGGAAAATTTTTTAGTTAATTGGTTGGTTTTGTTTAAGTTTTAGTTTCCAACTTAAATTAGATTGCATAGTTAATCAGTAGTTTTACGATCCTTCAGCGGTTTTATTCATCTAAAGCGCTGTATCTATGCTTAGAGGTAAAAAATACCCAGCAAAGCTGGGTATCTTAATCGTCGAATAAACAATAAAGACGTTATTGATTATTCAATTTCATTCCAAGAACGACCATCACGGGTGATCATTGCAACAGATGCAACAGGCCCCCATGTACCCGCTTGATAGGGTTTAGGTAGCTCATTATCGCACTCCCATGCATTGATAATTGAATCAACCCATTTCCATGCTTCTTCCACTTCGTCACGACGCACGAATAGCGCTTGAATGCCACGCATGGCTTCTAACAATAAACGCTCATAAGCATCCGCTAAATGCGTTTGGTTGAATGTTTCAGAGAAACTCAAGTCCAGCTTAGTTGTCTGTAAACGGTGTTTATGATCAAGACCAGGTGCTTTGTTTAGCACTTCAATATCGATACCTTCATCTGGCTGTAAACGGATAGTCAGCTTATTTTGTGGTAACTCTTGATAAGTCTCACTGAAAATATTCAGCGCAGGCTTTTTAAAATAAACCACAACTTCTGAACATTTACTTGGTAGGCGTTTACCTGTTCTTAAATAGAACGGAACACCTGCCCAACGCCAGTTATCGATATCAGCGCGGATTGCCACAAATGTTTCTGTATTGCTGGTTTTATTTGCACCGTCTTCATCAAGATAACCAGGTACTTTTTTACCTTGTACAAAGCCACCCGTATATTGTCCACGAACTGTTTTTTCGCGAATATTTGTGTTATCAATACGACGCAGTGAACGTAAAACTTTCACTTTTTCTTGACGAATACTGTCAGCTGTTAAGTCAGCTGGCGGTGACATTGCAATCATAGTCAGGATTTGTAATAGGTGATTTTGCACCATATCTCGCATTTGACCTGCTTGATCGAAGTATCCCCAACGCCCTTCAATGCCCACTTCTTCTGCAACCGTAATTTGGACATGATCAATCGTTTTATTGTCCCAGTTGTTAACAAACAGTGAGTTTGCAAAGCGCAATGCTAATAGGTTTAAAACGGTTTCTTTACCTAAATAGTGGTCAATACGATAAATTTGAGTCTCTTTAAAGTATTTCGCCACGCTATCGTTAATAGAAACAGAAGATGCTAAATCTGTCCCTAATGGTTTTTCCATTACGACACGATTAGGCTCTTTATTTAATTTTGCATGACCTAGTCCCTGACACATCGCACTAAAGGTACTTGGAGGCATAGCAAAATAATAGATAGCGGGTAATTTATCTTGTTTTAGATGCTTTGATAACTCAATGAAATGGTCGGTTTCATTAACATCAAGATTACAAAAATCTAAGCGATCACTTAAACGCTGCCAAATTTCAGGGTTAATTTCTTCTTTTAAAAAGGTTTTTAACGCTTCATGAGCGACATTTTTATATGCCTCAACATCCCAATCAGCACGACCGACACCAATAATGCGAGAGTCAGGGTGAATATATCCTGCTTTCTCCAATTGATATAATGATGGAATGAGCTTACGGCGTGCTAGATCCCCTTTCGTACCGAAGATAACCAGATCACAGGCCTGAGCAGTCGATATCGCTGCCATAGAACGTCTCCTCATGATGAGATTTTGTAATTTTGTTACAGAATTTTGTATTAATGTACTCTTTTGGATGTATTCAGTAAATACACTTGCACATATTAGTCTTTAACTTACCACACATATTGTAATGCTTCATTTTATGCCTAGCGTTTTATCCTTTCTTGTAACTTTACAACAGTTTTGTTTCTTGTTTTCAGCTTTGAAAGTTAGACACACGTCATACTTTAACGAAAAAAGCCCTGTTTACCGATGGTTTACACTGCAAGCCTTGTTCTTTGCGTAGTATATTTTCATAAAACCGTTATAGATTTCTCCTTTTATTGAAATTGGCAAAGCCAAGGATCTGTATATTTAATGAATATATTGGAAAGGGTTCAGTCTAATCTGGACATCTTGAGTAAATCAGAAAAAAAAGTCGCAGAGGCTGTTTTAACTGCGCCACAAACAGTTATCCATTCAAGCATTGCCTTAATGGCTAAAACGGCTGATGTCAGTGAGCCGACTGTTAATCGGTTTTGCCGACGTATGGCAACAAAAGGATTTCCTGATTTCAAATTACAATTAGCACAAAGCATTGCCAACGGTACGCCTTATGTAAATCGTAATATTGATGATTCCGATACTGTCTCTTCTTATACCAATAAAATTTTTGAATCCGCAATGGCAGGACTTGAAAACGTTAAAAACAATATTGATATCGCAGCGATCAATCGTGCAGTTGATATTTTGACACAAGCTAAAAAAATCTCTTTTTTTGGTTTAGGTGCATCAGCAGCCGTTGCCCACGATGCCATGAATAAGTTTTCTCGTTTTAATATTCCTGTCACTTATTTTGATGATGTCGTTATGCAACGTATGAGTTGCATAAATAGTACTGATGGTGATGTGGTCGTTATTATTTCACATACAGGACGTACTAAAAATTTAGTTGAAATTGCCAAAATCGCACGCGAAAACGATGCAGCGGTTATTGCTATTACAACTCCGGGCTCTCTTTTAGCCTCTGAAGCAACCCTTCCCATCTTGCTTGATGTGCCTGAAGATACTGATATCTACATGCCAATGATCTCCCGCCTTGCACAACTCACTATTATTGATGTTCTTGCAACAGGATTTATTTTACGCCGAGGACCAAAATTCAGAGATAACTTGAAGCGCGTCAAAGAAGCTTTACGTGATTCACGGTTTGATAAGTAACCGTTTTTAATTATTCTGTTAGTATTGTCACACTTCCAATTGTGCCCCTGACTAGATAAGTTTTTGAAAAATGGTAGCATATCTGCGAGCTAACTCTCGCATATAATGAAAACAGTAGTGTATGTTGCAATTAGCTTGAAGCGTTTCACTTAACATATTGGGTAAAACACAGTCTGATTTCTGTTTTATCCAATTGCCAACACCTTTCGTTCAAGGTCAACGGAGTAATACATGTCCAGACGGCTCAGAAGAACAAAAATTGTTACCACCTTAGGCCCAGCAACAGATCGTGATAATAACTTAGAAAAAATTATTATTGCTGGTGCGAATGTTGTTCGATTAAATTTCTCTCATGGTTCTGCGGAAGATCATCTTGCTCGCGCTAATCGCACGCGTGAAATTGCAGCAAGATTAGGTCGCCATGTTGCTATTCTCGGGGATTTACAAGGCCCTAAAATCCGTGTATCTACCTTTAAAGACGGAAAAGTTTTCCTGAATGTCGGTGATAAATTCTTGCTTGATGCGGCGCTAGAAAAAGGCGAAGGCAATCAAAATCAAGTGGGTATTGATTATAAAGGCTTACCAGCCGATGTGGTTCCAGGCGATATTTTACTTCTTGATGATGGTCGAGTGCAGTTAAAAGTCCTCAAAGTGGATGGTTTAAAAGTCTTTACTGAAGTAACTGTGGGCGGTCCTTTATCTAACAATAAAGGGATTAACAAACTGGGTGGTGGTCTCTCCGCTGATGCGTTAACAGAAAAAGATAAGCAAGATATCATCACTGCTGCAAAAATTGGTGTTGATTACCTTGCCGTTTCATTCCCAAGAACTGGCGAAGATCTTAACCTTGCCCGCCGTTTAGCCCGTGATGCTGGCTGTGAATGCCAAATCGTTTCAAAAGTAGAACGAGCTGAAGCGGTTGCTAATGATGAAATCATTGATGAAATCATTCTAGCTTCGGATGTGGTGATGGTTGCTCGTGGCGATTTAGGCGTTGAAATTGGTGATCCTGAGTTGGTTGGCGTACAGAAAAAATTAATTCGTCGTGCTCGTCAGCTTAATCGTGTCGTTATCACTGCGACTCAAATGATGGAGTCCATGATAACAAATCCAATGCCAACTCGTGCCGAAGTCATGGACGTTGCTAACGCCGTATTAGATGGTACTGATGCTGTAATGCTTTCAGCAGAAACCGCTGCTGGACAATATCCAGCAGAAACAGTCGCTTCAATGGCGCAAGTCTGCTTAGGTGCTGAGAAAATGCCAGCTGCCAATGTTTCTAAGCACCGTTTAGATATGGTGTTTGATACAGTGGAAGAAGCCATTGCAATGTCTACAATGTATGCAGCTAACCATATGAAAGGCGTTAATGCGATTATTGCGATGACTGAATCAGGTCGTACTGCACGCATGATGTCTCGTATCAGTACAGGCTTACCTATTTTCTCAATGTCTCGTCATGAGAAAACATTGAATCAGACTGCACTTTATCGTGGCGTAACCCCTGTTTATTGCAGCACTCACACTGACGGTATTGCCGCTGCTAATGAAGCAATTGGTCGTTTGCGTGATAAAGGTTTCTTAGTTTCAGGTGATTTAGTGCTAGTCACTCAAGGTGACCAAATGGGCACAGTCGGTAGCACCAATACATGCCGTATTTTGACTGTTGAATAACTCAGAGTCTTAAATATTAATAACAAAATGGGCACTTTATTAAGTGCCCATTTTTTATTTAGCTATTTTTTGTGCAAGAACTAGTCCAAGATATTCTCACGAGCGTAAGGCTCTATTTCACCCTCTTTACGTGTCTTCAGTAATTTTAAGATCCACGTATATTGCTCTGGCGTTGGTGTCACGAGTGCTTCTAACTCTTCATTCATTCTGCGTGCAATGTACGCATCATCTTTATCTTCAATATCATCCATTGGTTCACGAACAATAATACTAAGCTGATGTGTTTTATGACAATACACTGGGAACAACGGTACGATAGCTGCTCGGCATACTTTCATTAACCGCCCAATCGCGGGTAATGTCGCTTTATAAGTACCGAAAAAATCGACAAATTGGCTATGCTCTGCACCGTGATCTTGGTCGGGCAGATAATAGCCCCAATAACCTTGTCGCACAGAAGAAATAAAAGGCTTAATCCCTGCTTCGCGTGAATGTAATCGACCATCAAAATGATGACGTGCTTTATTCCATAAATAATCAGCAACAGGATCTTTTTGGTGGTGAAACATCGCGGCCATCTTCTGACCTGTTGATGCTAACAGCATTGCAGGGATATCAACTGCCCAGCCATGAGGCACCATAAAAATAACATTACGGCCTTGCGCTTTAAAACGCTCAATAATTTCTAGCCCCTGCCAAGATGTGCGTTTTAATATACGCTCAGGGCCTCTTAAACAAAGCTCTGCTAACATCACAAAGGATTGGGGCGCAGTTTCAAACATACTGTCGAGTACATTTTCACGTTGCGTTTTATTCCATGTTGGAAAACAGTATCTCAAGTTGATATCTGCACGACGTCTTGCGCTTTTCGCTTTACGTCCAACAAAACGGCCAATAGAAGCAAGAAAGGGGTCACGCCATTTTACTGGCATATAAGCCAATGCACTTAATACACCTGCACCTAGCCAAGTTCCCCAATGACGAGGATGCAAATACGCACGGTGAAAAGTGGGCACATAACCCGCTTTGCTATCTGTATCTTTTTCTTTATTCATCAGATAATTCTCTGAATTGATACCCCTAATAGGCGTAAAAAACATTAAAACAAAAACGGATGATATCAATCATCCGCTTTTATGTCTTTAAAATCGTGTTTATTGTCAATCGGCTAGCACTAACTGAGGTTTAATCTCTTTTACTTTAGCAAGATATTCTTGTTTATCTTTACCTGTTAAACCGTCAGCGCGAGGCAATGTTGCCGTTAATGGATTGACTGCTTGTTGGTTGATCCACATTTCATAGTGTAAATGAGGCCCCGTAGAACGCCCTGTATTTCCTGATAACGCAATTCTATCGCCACGCTTAACACGCTGTCCTGGTTTTACCAATAATTGACGTAAGTGCATATAACGTGTTGTGTATTGGCTACCATGACGAATAGCGATAAAGTTACCTGCGGCACCACTGTATTTAGCCACAATAACTTCACCATCTCCTGTTGCTAATACTGGAGTACCTACTGGCATCGCAAAATCGACACCTTTATGCGCAGCTAAACGCCCCGTAACAGGATTGATACGACGAGGGTTAAATTGAGAGGAAACTCTAAATTGCTTCACAGTTGGGAAACGCATAAATCCGCGCTCTAACCCACCCGCTTGACTATCGTAGAAACGACCATCTTCAGCAAGGAATGCATAATAATCTTTACCCGCACTACGTAAACGGACACCGACTAGCTCACTTTGCTCGGTACGCCCATCAAGCACTTCACGAGAAAATAGTGCCGCAAATTGGTCACCACTTTGTAATTTTTTAAAGTCCACTTGCCACTGTAATGCTTTGGTTACTGCACGTGCTTCAGCATTGGTTAAACCTGCATTTGTTGCACTGACAGAAAAACTCCCACGAATCACACCCGTGGTTACACTGTTTTTCCATTCACCTTTTTGAAACTCTTTTGTTTCTTTAAAACCCGTTTCGGTGCGGGTATAAACGCGAGTTTCGCGACGGGAAACACCCCAGCTTAATTCTTGAAGCAATCCATTATCATCAAGTTCCCAGCTAATAGGTTGCCCTATTTTGAGGTTTCTAAGATCTTTATTTTGATTAGAGATAGTCGCGATATCCGCAGAGTCAATACCAAACTGAGTCAGAATTGAACTTAATGAATCGCCACTAGAAACAATATAAGTATGGGGTACTTGCGCAACCGCAGTGCTTGTATCAGTGCCATCATCAGTATCAACTAATCCTTCATTGGTAAGCTGATCGCTACTATCAGTGATAATGTCATCGGTATTTTCGCCTTGATTGGCAAGAGGCATTTGAATGCTGACTGGAACTTCTCGGCTTTGCTCATTTTGAAGTACCACAGGCCGCCAAATTGCGACGGCCAAGGTTGCTGCAGTTAACGAACCAAGCATGATCTTATGTGGGAGTGGTAAACTTAAATATACCTGTGCAATGGATTTCTTCTGCTGCACGCTCTTAATTCCTTATTGTGTTTCATTCAGGCAGCTCGCATATTGGTTAGCTAGTTGGGTAAGGAATTTTACATAGCTCTCTTGAGTTAGAGCAATCCCACTTCCTAGGGGGTCTAATACACCCATTTTAACCCCAGTGCCTTTCGCCACTGTTTCTATTACTGTCGGCCTAAATTGTGGCTCAGCAAAAATGCAGGTTGCTTTTTGCTCAACCAACTGTGTTCGTATTTGATGTAATTTCTGCGCACCTGGCTGTATTTCAGGGTTGATCGTAAAATGACCTAACGGCTTTAAATTATAATGTTTTTCGAAGTAGCCATAAGCATCATGAAAGACAAAATAACCCTTACTTTTTACAGGCGACAGAATATTAACAAGATTCTTATCAGTTTGCTTGAGTTGTTCGCTGAATTTACCTAGGTTTACGTCCAGAAGTTCTTTTTTATCTGGATAGAGTGTAATTAACCTTTGGTGGATCTGTTTTGCAGACGACAACGCAATTTCTGGTGATAACCAGATGTGCATATTATAATCACCGTGAGAATGATGTTCGTGATTTTCCTCATGTTTATGCACATTGTCATCATCATCTTTCAATAAAAGTGACTTTATTTCGTCAGTTTCCGCTAAAGCCAACTTATGATTGTCAGTAAGTCTGTTTAATGGCTTATCTAAAAATACTTCCATGTCAGGCCCCACCCATACCATCAGGTCTGCAGAAGTAATTTTTTTCAAATCAGAGGGTTTTAATGCATAATCGTGTGGAGATGCGCCATCTGGCAATAAAACTTCCGTTGGTGTTACTCCATCAGCGATAGCCGCAGCAATAAATCCTAATGGTCTAATGGAAACGACGACATCAGCCTGCACTGAAGCACTGAATGAACTTATCATCGCTGTCGCTAAAAATGATTTCAATAAAAAACGATGCGCAAATTTGTTGTTTTTATGTAACATAGGAAGAATTCTCGTGAATCATCATTGGAAATGTTATATTATAACGTTTCAATGATTCTGCAAGTGCTAATTTTATGTCTGACTTGATTCGTTTAAAATCGGTTTGTGTTTCTTTTGGTGAAAGAGAAATTTTAAAAGATATCTCTTTTGATCTAAAAGCAGGCCGTATTCTTACTTTACTCGGCCCTAATGGTGCAGGTAAATCTACGGTTATCCGTTTAGTTCTCGGTTTATTAAATCCAACCTCAGGAAAGATTGAGCGTCAAAACGCGCTACGAGTGGGCTATGTACCACAAAAACTTTATCTCGATCCCACAATGCCACTCACCGTTAAGCGGTTTATGACACTAAAACCGGGTGTTCATGATAAAGATATTCTCCCTGCTTTAGAACGCGTTAATGCAGCTAAATTAATCGATCAACCTATGCAGAAACTTTCTGGTGGTGAGTCTCAACGTGTATTGTTAGCAAGAGCGTTGCTTAATCAGCCCCAACTTTTAGTTTTAGATGAACCCACTCAAGGTGTTGATGTTAATGGCCAATTAGCACTTTATGATTTAATTAATCAGCTTCGTCATGAATTAGGTTGTGCCATATTGATGGTTTCTCATGATCTTCATCTTGTGATGGCAAAAACAGACGAAGTCCTCTGTTTAAATGGTCATATTTGCTGTTCAGGTACACCTGACGTTGTTTCTTCTCATCCTGAATTTATTGCCATGTTTGGAAGCCGTGGTGCTGAGCAACTTGGTATTTATCGTCATCATCACCAGCATAGTAAGGAGTGTCGTCATGATTGAGTTGCTGTTACCGGGTTGGATTGCCGGTATGCTCTTAGCAATGGCGGCGGGCCCTTTGGGCTCTTTTGTCGTTTGGCGTCGTATGTCTTATTTTGGTGATACTTTAGCTCACGCCTCACTACTTGGTGTTGCTTTTGGTTTGCTGTTTAACATCGAGCCTTTTTATGCTGTTATTGCAGTCACGCTTCTCCTCGCTATTTTGTTGGTCTGGTTAGAATTAAAACCGCAACTTTCTGTTGATACTCTTTTAGGGATCATGGCACACAGTGCGCTCTCTTTAGGGCTTGTGGTTGTTAGTTTAATGTCGAATGTGCGTGTTGATTTAATGGCTTATCTGTTTGGTGATTTGCTGTCTGTAAACTATCAAGACGTTATCAGCATTTTTATTGGTGTTGTGATTGTTTTATTTGTGATTATTCGATCATGGCGCCCACTGCTTTCCATGACAATTAATCAAGATATGGCATTTGTTGATGGTGTGAATATTCAGCGAGAACGCTTAAAGCTAATGATGATCACCGCATTAACCATTGGTTTAGCTATGAAGTTTGTCGGTGCGCTGATCATTACCTCTTTACTGATTATCCCTGCCGCAACGGCACGTCGTTTTGCTCGTTCTCCAGAACAAATGGCTCTGATTGCAATCGCGGTTGGTATGTTAGCCATTACAGGCGGTTTAACCTTTTCAGCTTTCTATGACACTCCAGCTGGCCCGTCTGTAGTTTTAGCAGCGAGTTGCCTATTTATCTTGAGTTTATTTGCACCTACTAAACAGTAAGATAACAAATTAAGTTTGGATAAAAAAATACCCCTCGTTGTTAATTATTTCACCGAGGGGTATTTTTTATCTATTTTCTAATGATGATAAGAAATTAATCTTCCATAATTCGATTAAAATGACGGTAGGCATGATTAGTGGCAACACGGCCTCGTGGTGTACGCTGAATAAAACCTTGCTGAATCAAATAAGGCTCTAATACATCTTCTATGGTTTCACGCTCTTCACCAATAGCTGCCGCAAGGTTATCTAATCCTACGGGGCCACCCATAAATTTATCAATGATGGCAAAAAGGAGTTTACGATCTAAATAATCAAAGCCTGCCGCATCCACATTCAACATATCAAGCGCTTTAGAAGCAATCTCTTCATCAATGGCACCATTGCCCTTTACTTGGGCAAAGTCTCTTACACGACGCAATAATCGGTTAGTAATACGCGGTGTGCCTCGCGAACGCATAGCAATTTGACGAGCACCTTCATCTGTCATCTCTAGTCCCATAAAACTGGCACTACGAGAAACAATGTGTTGAAGATCGTCAACATTATAAAACTCAAGACGCTGAACAATACCAAAACGGTCACGCAATGGAGATGTTAAAGAGCCCGCTCTTGTTGTTGCACCCACTAAGGTAAATGGAGGTAGGTCAATTTTAATTGAACGAGCCGCAGGCCCTTCACCAATCATGATATCAAGTTGATAATCTTCCATTGCTGGATAAAGAATTTCTTCAACAACGGGTGAAAGACGATGAATTTCATCAATAAATAATACGTCATGAGGCTCAAGATTAGTTAGCATTGCAGCTAGATCACCCGCTTTTTCAAGTACAGGGCCTGATGTCGTACGTAAATTAACTCCCATTTCATTAGCAATGATATTTGCTAATGTGGTTTTACCTAATCCGGGAGGGCCAAAAATAAGCAAATGGTCAAGCGCATCATGACGTAATTTAGCCGCCTGAATAAATATCTCCATTTGTTCACGAACTTGTGGTTGCCCAACATATTCGGCAAGAGATTTAGGGCGAATCGCCCTATCTATCATTTCTTCTTCAGGTTGTTGAATTTCTGCTGAAATCAGGCGATCTGCTTCAATCACAATGTGTTACTCCTAAATAGCCGCGCGCAACGCTTCTTTGATAAGCGTCTCGCTATCTGTACCCAGTTTTGCCACTTTGCTGATCATTTTTGCAGCTTCTTGTGGTTTATAGCCTAATGCGATTAATGCAGCAGAGGCTTCGGCTTCAATATCTGCCGCTTTTGGTGCTTTAGGTGAAGTACTTTCTGGTAATTCGATATCACTATTTTCGAATAAATCACCATTAAGACCTTTAAAGCGATCTTTCATTTCAACAACTAAACGCTCAGCTGTTTTCTTACCTACACCCGGTAATTTAACTAATGAAGTGATAGATTCATTTTCAATGGCGGTGACAAATTGGCGAGCAGACATGCCAGATAGAATGGCTAATGCGAGTTTAGGCCCTACACCATTCACTTTAATTAATTCACGAAAGAGTGCGCGCTCTTGTTTTTGGTTAAAACCATAAAGTAATTGAGCATCTTCACGTACGATAAATTGCGTGTAGATAATGGCTTCTTGACCAATATCAGGCAATTCATAAAAACAGGTCATTGGCATATTGATTTCATAACCTACACCATTACCTGCCTCGATCAGCACCACTGGTGGCTGTTTTTCAAGAATAATTCCTCTGATACGACCTATCACCCTAACGCCTCCGCAAATATAATTACGTCAAGTTTATAACATAAAAAAAGCTGGACGTATATCCAGCCTGTAAAAAACCAAAGACATTTACCAAGATAACAACTTATCTTAACCGACCTCGCGTTAACACTAATCGAGGATCGCCCACACGTAATAAATTTTGGTTAAAATGACAATGCGTAATAGCAATCGCCAAGGCATCAGCAGCATCTGATTGCGGTGCCGCAGATAGTTTTAGTATTGAGCGCACCATATGTTGTACTTGGCTTTTTTCAGCGGCCCCTGTACCCACAACGGTTTGTTTAACTTGGCGAGCTGCATATTCAAAAACAGGTAAATCATTGTTTACGGCTGCGAGTATCGCTACACCTCGCGCTTGCCCCAGTTTTAATGCAGAGTCAGCATTTTTAGCCATAAACACTTGTTCAACGGCAAATACATCTGGCGAAAATTGAGTAATAATTTCGCTAACACCAGCATAAATGCGCTTAAGTCGATTGGGGAGATCGGGAACTTGTGTACGAATACAACCGCTTCCCAAATAGATAAGTTGACGCCCTTGCTGTCGAATTACGCCATAGCCTGTAACACGCGAACCGGGGTCTATACCTAGAATGATAGCCATATCAATTCCTGTTGCCGATATGGTCGATGGCGAGAGAAAAGAGCAAAAAATCTGCTCTGCTCTTCTCTTCGCACTTTTAATAACAGCGTTAAACACCGTTATTTTCGATAATCGTTAGAACGATTACAGGATATCTTCCAGTTGTTTTGCAACTTCGTCTGAGATATCACCGTTGTGATATACTTCTTGCACGTCATCACTGTCTTCTAACATATCGATAAGACGCATTAATTTTGGTGCTGTTTCAATATCTAATTCAGCTTTAGTCGATGGGATCATTGAAACTTCTGCTGATTCAGCAATAAAACCTGCTGCATCCATTGCATCTTTTACTTCACCAAAAGATTCTGGTGTGGTGTAAACATCAATAGCGCCATCATCAAAGGTTTCAACGTCGTCAGCGCCTGCTTCTAACGCAGCTTCCATAACGGCATCTTCATCAACACCTGGTGCGTATGAAATTACACCTTTTTTGGTAAACAGATAAGATACAGAACCATCAGTTCCTAAGTTACCACCTGTTTTGGTAAATGCATGGCGAACATCGGAAACAGTACGGTTACGATTATCACTTAAGCATTCAACCATTACAGCAGTGCCTGCTGGGCCATAGCCTTCATAAATGATGGTTTCCATATTATCGTTTTCATCATTACCCACACCACGTGCAATTGCACGATTTAAGGTGTCACGAGTCATGTTGTTCGATAATGCTTTATCAACTGCCGCACGTAAACGCGGGTTAGTTGCAGGATCACCACCACCTAAACGTGCTGCTGTAACTAGTTCACGGATGATTTTAGTGAAAATTTTACCGCGTTTCGCATCTTGCGCTGCTTTACGGTGTTTTGTATTGGCCCATTTACTATGACCTGCCATGAAATATCTCCAAACGTGGTCTAATCATTAAATAACAAATTCTTCAATCGCTTGCTGATTACTGGCGGATTTTGTTAATTTTGCCGCCAGTGACGCGTCTAACCATTGGTATTGCGAATGCTCAGTTAGCACAATATCTCGCTCTGCGGGCAGTGATAACGTAAACCAATGTTCCTGACAATGAGTAACATCTGGTGCATAACGATGCCGAAAATGTGCAAAAATTTCAAAAAGAATTGAGCGATGGCAATCCACCAGCTCAAGATTTTCTTTTATGATATCAATTCCAACCTCTTCTTGCACTTCGCGCAACGCCGTTTGAAAAGGCGTTTCACCCTCTTCTAAACTGCCAGTCACAGATTGCCAGAAATCAGGATCATCTCGACGCTTTAGCATAAGCACCCGTTTGGTCTTTTTTGCATAAATAACAACTAAAACGGATATCGGGCGCTTATATTTCATCATTTACTCTTTATCTTCGCTAACTTCTTTTTGAGTGACTGCAATCGCTAACTCTTTTAAAGAATCTTCATTAGCAAAGCTTGGTGCATTAGTCATTAAACACGCAGCGGCTGTTGTTTTAGGGAAAGCAATAACATCACGGATGTTATCAGTACCTGTCAACAACATCACTAAACGGTCTAAACCAAATGCTAAACCTGCATGTGGTGGAGTACCAAATTTAAGTGCATCTAATAAGAAACCAAATTTCTCTTGTTGCTCATTCGGTGTAATACCTAAAATGCTAAATACCGCTTGCTGCATTTCATTACGGTGAATACGCACTGAACCGCCACCCACTTCATAACCATTAATCACCATATCATAAGCATTTGCCACAGCACCTACTGGATGTGCAGTCAATTCAACTGGTGATAAGTCTTTTGGTGAAGTAAATGGATGGTGCATCGCACTTAAGCTACCGGTTTCTTCATCTTCTTCAAACATTGGGAAGTCGATGACCCACAATGGTTTCCATGCATTTAAATCAGTCAGTTCAAGATCACGACCGACTTTTAGACGCAGAGCGCCCATCGCATCACTCATTGTGCCTTTACGACCCGCACCAAAGAAGATTAAATCGCCATCTGTTGCGCCTGTTGTTTCCAAAATAGCATTAACAACATCGTTAGTCAGGAATTTAGCGATTGGGCTCTGTACACCCTCAATGCCTTTCGCGCTTTCATTGACTTTCATCCACGCAAGGCCTTTAGCACCGTAAATACCAACAAACTGTGTATATTCGTCAATATTTTTACGGGTTAATGATGCGCCACCCGGTACACGCAATGCGATAACACGGCATTTTTCATCGTTGGCAGCTTGTGCAAATACACTGAACTCAACATCTTTGACTAAATCAGCGATGTCTTTAAGTTCCATTGGGTTACGTAAATCTGGTTTGTCTGAACCATAACGACGCATTGCTTCAGCAAAAGTCATTACTGGGAACGCACCTAAATCGACATTAAGAATATCTAGCCATAATGCATGGATCATACGCTCCATCACTTCGCGCACTTGATCTGCACTCATGAAAGAGGTTTCAACATCGATCTGTGTAAATTCTGGCTGACGGTCAGCACGTAAGTCTTCATCGCGGAAGCATTTTACGATTTGATAGTAACGATCAAAGCCAGACATCATTAACAGCTGTTTAAAAAGCTGTGGTGATTGTGGTAATGCGTAGAATTTACCTTTATGTACACGACTTGGTACTAAATAGTCACGCGCACCTTCAGGTGTCGCTTTTGTCAGCATTGGGGTTTCAACATCAAGGAAACCTTCACCATCCATAAAACGGCGAACAAAGCTTGTGATTTTAGCACGGGTTTTTAAGCGATCTGACATTTCAGGGCGACGCAGGTCTAAATAACGATATGTTAAACGACGCTCTTCGGTATTTGTTTGATTGCTATCTAACGGTAATGGCTCTGAACGGTTAAAAATAGACAGAGATTCTGCCGCTAACTCAATTTCACCTGTTGCCATATTTTTATTAACTTGGCTATCAGGACGAGCGCGTACTGTTCCTGTGACTTGAATACAAAATTCATTACGCAGTTCTGAAGCCTGAGAAAATGCCTCTTTCTGCTCTGGGTCAAAGAAGACTTGAACAATACCTTCGCGATCTCGCATATCAATAAAGATAAGTCCACCTAAGTCACGGCGACGGTTAACCCAACCACAAAGAGTCACTTTTTGGCCCACATGGGCGCTATTCAACTGCCCACAATAATTAGTACGCATACAATATCCTTTTACTCAGCTTGTTGTGCTTTCTGCTGCGGAAATTTTGGCAATAGTCTTTTTCGAGTAGTGTCAAAAAAAAGGCAGACATTATAACGAAAATTCTTCCTGGAGATAAGAGTATAGACCTAGTTTATATGATACATCTTTTCAAGGATTTGCTAATCCCCAAACAATTAATTAATAATAATTATTTATAGCGACAGAAGTCGCTTTGAGGTTTATCATTAAATTCGCCGTTTTTTGGCTTTGGCAATGGAGAAAAGATGGTTAGCTCGCTTTACATCGTACTGGGCGCACTATTATTGATTAAATTGTCCCTCAATGTCGTAAAACTCAGAACACAATATCGGGTTGCTTATGGCGATGGTGGCTTTTATGAATTACAAACAGCCATCCGTGTTCACGGCAATGCGGTAGAATATATTCCAATTTCCATGATCTTATTACTGGTCATGGAAATGAATGGTGCTTTTGTTTGGATGGTGCACATCTGTGGCTCAATTTTAATCGCAGGTCGCTTTTTACACTCTTATGGATTAAAACACCGTGAACTTCGCTGGCGCCGTTCAGGTATGGCAGCCACTTATTTATCGATGGTATTGATGATCATTGCTAATATTTATTTCCTTCCTTGGATACAAATCTTTTCCTTTTATTACTAAGTCCTCGCGGGAATAACATGATCATCCATGATCAAAACCGACATCCTTGCTGTTGTGTCTAATAACGGCAAGGTATCAAAAAGGTTTATTTATTTTTTCCAATTTCTTTCTAAATAATGCAACTTTGTGAGCACCGTCGCTTCTGGTAGAATGCTTGCTTCTTTTATTCCTTAAACCTATTTTAGTTATGTCGAATTCAAAATCATCACAACAAGACAGCTTATTTGCGACACCTATTGCTAACCTTGGTGACTGGCGCTTTGATGAAAAAGTCGCTGAAGTGTTTCCTGATATGATAAAACGCTCAGTACCCGGTTATTCTAATATCATCTCCATGATTGGTATGCTTGCAGGTCGCTTTGTTACGCCCAATAGCCAAGTCTATGATTTAGGCTGTTCTTTAGGTGCAGCAACCCTTTCCATGCGGCGTAATATTGATGCTGCTGGCTGTAAAATTATTGGTGTTGATAATTCACCTGCCATGGTAGAACGCTGTCAGCGCCATATTGATGCCTATAAAGCAGATACACCCGTTGATATTATTGAAGGTGATATTCTTGATATCGAAATTAATAATGCCTCAATGGTAGTGCTTAATTTCACCTTACAATTCTTAGCGCCGAACGATCGCCAAATATTATTAAACCGAATTTACCAAGGTCTTAATCCCGGTGGCGTGTTAGTGCTTTCTGAAAAATTCAGTTTTGAAGATAAAGAAATTGGTGAGTTGTTGTTTAATATGCACCATGATTTCAAACGTGCTAACGGTTACAGCGAATTAGAAATTAGCCAAAAACGTAGCATGTTAGAAAATGTTATGCTGACCGATTCTGTTGAAACGCATAAAGCTCGCTTACATAATGCAGGTTTTCCACATGCAGAAGTTTGGTTCCAATGTTTTAATTTCGGCTCTCTTTTAGCGATTAAAGGCAATAATTAATGATTAATTTTGGCTCGTTTTATCAACTTATTGCGCAAGATGAGCGCTTATTTCATTGGTTAGATACATTACCAGCTCAATTATCAGAATGGCGATCAAATGCGTTACACGGTCACTTTTCTTCTTGGGAAAGAATGCTCGATGGTTTACCAGAAATTACGCCTACTGAGATTGATTTGAAAAATGGTGTGATTGCTCAGCACACTCCAGCATTAAGCGCAGGTGAGCAACTGGGATTAAGCAACGTTTTAAAAAATTTAATGCCGTGGCGTAAAGGTCCATTTTCACTTTATGGCGTTGATATTGATACAGAGTGGCGCTCTGATTGGAAATGGGATCGTGTTTTACCCCATCTTTCACCGCTTGAAGGCCGTTTAGTATTAGATGTGGGTTGTGGCAGTGGCTATCATATGTGGCGGATGTTAGGTGAAGGCGCAGAATTTGTTGTAGGGATCGATCCTACTCAACTTTTTTTATGCCAATTTGAAGCTGTCAGAAAATTATTAGGTAATGACCAACGCGCACATTTAATTCCTGTTGGTATTGAGCAAATGCCAGAATTAAATGCCTTCGATACTGTATTCTCAATGGGTGTACTTTATCATCGCCGTTCACCACTTGATCATTTGTGGCAATTAAAAAACCAATTAGTTTCTGGTGGCGAATTAGTGTTAGAAAGCCTTGTTGTTGATGGTGATGAATTTCAATGCCTGATCCCTGGTGAGCGTTATGCACAAATGCGTAACGTGTACTTTATCCCATCTGCAAAAATGCTAAAGGTTTGGCTAGAAAAATGTGGTTTTAAAGATGTGCGTATTGTTGATGAGAACGTTACGTCTTTAGAAGAACAACGTAAAACAGATTGGATGGTAACAGATTCATTAGATGCATTCTTAGATGCTGAGGATAAAACAAAAACTGTTGAAGGTTATCCCGCACCAAAACGTGCCATATTAATTGCCACTAAGCCTTAATTTTTTATCTAAATTTAAAGGGATATCAAGTTATTAAATATCCCTTTCTTTCATAATATTCATCTTGTTTTTTATTAAAGACACTTTATACGTCCCCTTATTTGCAGATGAACGATTAAAGAAAATTATGGCAAAAACACCAAAGAGCAAAGTTGCTACCCAAAAGGAAATAACACAAAAAAAACAACACGCTCTTTTGCAAAAAAATAAGCGTCAGCAATATGATGATCCTATTTTTTCGTCCTTTATAGAAACCACATCAGCAAAACACCCTCCACTAACGCCATTACAACGAGGGGTACAACTCTTTTTTTCATTATTTGACTATGCCACACAGCTTTTATATATCGCTTTTATTATTACCGTTTGGTGGTTTCCTGAACATTTCTCAGTTCAAACAATTTATAATCTAACCGTTTTATTTTTATTTGAGTTTATTCTCGTGCATTCAGGTGTTTTTATGGCTGCATTTGCTCGTACTAAACTTGTTTTTGCTCTTATTCCCTTTTATGGAATATTCGCTCTTATTATCAATAGTATGATTATGGGTGATGAAAACCTGATTATTTGGCTTTATGCTGTAATTGTTGCTAATCGAATTATCAGTGGTTATCAAGTGAAAACTAAAGAAGAAATGGGAAAGAATTTATTCTATTCTGCACTATTAGTTTTAAATTTTATGCTGTGCCTTTTTTCTGTCATGACTTTTAAGTTTCTAGTCCCTTACGGTGGATTAACGCCCCAATATTTAAATGAAATTAACTATCTCTATTTAATTCCACAGCACAGCGATTATTTTAATGTTCCGCATATTGGTATGGCTTACGGCACATTATTCTACGGTATTCCTTTAGCTTGCATTGCCTATATTAATATATCATCGATTTATAAACGCATAATGTTCAGAATAAAAGCATATAAAATAAGAACCACACAAAGATAACCTTATTCGGCGCTTGTTGTTCATCTTTATTCATGTTTAAATACGCGCGTTATCACTCCAATTATCTCTCTCTTTAAGAAGGCTCTTCCCTACGATGAACTAAATTCTGCCAGAAAATTTCTCAAATACCTTTTCGGTATTCATTTTCTGTTACTGGCAGACAATAATTTATTTCGTCGCATCTAAAAAAAGATCTCGGCTGTCTGCCACCTATTTCGCTTAGGAGGTCTTACTATGACAATAGCCTGTCACTTCTCACAACTTACTATCGAATTTAACCAACAAGCTCTTTTTCCGCCATTAACTCGCTCACTGGCTTGCCAGCAAAATGCATTAATTGGCCATAACGGTAAAGGAAAGTCTGTACTATTAAGATTATTAGCACAAAAAATATTGCCAACCTCAGGTCAAATTAATTGGAATATGCCTTTTGTTCACGTTGATCAATTAACGCGATTACAAGGTGATACACTTGCTCAAGCGTTAGATATTCATGAAATTTATCAAGCATTCCAACGCGTTGATGCTGGTATTGCCACATTAGAAGATATTGAGTTACTCGATGGTAAATGGCAACTCCCTGTTATGTGGCAGAATTTATTAGATTCGGCACAACTTCCAGTCGCATTAGATACCCCTATTGCGCATCTAAGTGGTGGAGAACAAACACGTTTAGCACTTTGTCGCGCTTTTTTATGTGAAGAGTGTTTTCTGCTGTTAGATGAGCCAGATAACCACCTCGATTATCAAGGACAACAATGGTTAATAAAACAATTAGCTCAGCACAAAGCGGGCTCTCTTATTGTTAGCCACAATCGAAACCTGCTCTCGTATGCCGATACTATTATTGAATTAAGTGAGAAAGGCTTATCTGAATATGGTGGGAATTATACTTTATATGAGACGCAAAAAAGTGCAGAAATAGCATCATTGGAAGCCGCAAGTGATCGACTAAACAGCCAAATTAAAAATGAGAAACGCCAGCAACAAGCAACATTGCAAAAAGCAGCACAACGGAAACGACAAGGTGAATCAATTAGGCAAAGTGGCTCTCAGTGCCTACTTTTACTGGATATGCAAAAAAACAGAGCAGAACAACGCCAATCTGCCGTAGCAAAACGGCATCAACGCGTAATTGATGATATGCAATCCCAAAAACAAGGTGTCGATGAGGAAAAAACACATGTTCATCAACAAAAAATGGTGTTGAATTATCAAAGTGATGGCCACCGATTAAATGTATTTGTTAATAATCTTCAGCTTCCGTATGGTTATCAGCACCCTATTTCATTTTCAGCTTACGGCAATGAGCATTGGCATATTAAAGGTAAAAATGGCTGTGGAAAATCAACATTATTAAAATGTTTGATCGATCAATTTGTACCACTTTCTGGTGAGTTTCGTCTCAACAAAGACTATTGTTACCTTGACCAACATCTTGCTTTACTTGATAAAACATTGCCAGTTGCACAAGCACTACACCAATATCAACCCGCGATTTCTGTCGAGCAATGGCGAACGCGTCTTGGAATGTTGAGAATTAGAGGCGATAAATCTTTACTACCACTTGAAAAGCTCAGTGGTGGCGAGCAATTAAAAGCAACGTTATTGGCTTTAACACATAGCCCAAAACCACCCGCAGTATTATTACTTGATGAGCCAGATAATCACCTTGATATCGAATCCAAACAACTATTGGAAAATCTACTTGTTGAATATCAAGGCACATTGTTACTGGTTTCGCATGATGAAGCCTTTGTTGAACGCTGTGGTATTACACATACGCTGTTATTAGGCGAACTTATATAAAAAAACTGCGCCATAAAAGGCGCAGTTTTAAAATATTTAATCCGTATCAATCAAGATGCTAATGGCGCATAAATACTCATAATATCTTTCATCGCTTCAACTGTATCTTCATCCACACAGTAATGCGTAAACTCATCAACCTCACTGTCAGAGCTCATCGTTACACCCGCTTTTCGATAAATCATGGTTGAAGGTGCCACTTTCCCTGCTGAGCTATGAATTTCTTTCAATCCTGCATCTAAGAATTTTTGGATATTGCTGAGTCTTACACCAGCACCCGCCATAATTATTGGGCCTTGTGTTTTTTCATTTAACGTGCGTAATAATGGCAAACCTAATTCTGCATTCGCCTGCTGTCCTGAGGTTAAAATACGAGCAACACCTAGCTGAGTCAGTTGTTCTAGCGCTAATAATGGATTAATGCACATATCAAAAGCACGATGAAAAGTAATGGCTAATGGACCTGCAAGCTCCATTAAAATTTCCATTTTAGGCAAATCAATATGCCCTTCTTCATTTAAAAGACCAACAACGGCACCTGAAAATCCCATATCACGGATCAAACTAATATCATTTTTCATTGCTGAAAAATCAGCTTGTGTATAACAAAAATCACCACCACGCGGGCGAACGATAGGATGAACGGGAATACGAACCAGATCCCTGACTTGTCGTAGCATTCCAAAGCTTGGTGTAATACCACCTTCTGCTGGACTCGTGCACAGCTCTATTCTGTCTGCGCCTGCTCGTTCTGCTACCAACGCACATTCAGCGCCAAAACAACAAATCTCCAATGTAGCCATATCATCCCTCTCCATCCTTAATAAAGAAAGTAATCAGAAAATAAATATCATTTCTTAGCGATTACTAACAATAGTTGTCGAATCTTGTAATTCATTCAATTCTGCCATCAGAATTTTGTGCTGACACAAGCAAACTATTTTCTGAAAGTGTCGCTCAACACTCACTTTCAACGATTTCAAGTAACGAATAAGGATGATACTTCACTGTGACTTTTCCATTAGAAATAGCCACCGTTGGATTGGGTAAACGTTCTTTCTCACCTTTAGGTTCGCTGATTTTTAAGCTAACACTCTCAGGTAACGTTTGGGGTAAAAAAGACATCACTTTATCCACTAAAAAAGCGGGGTCAACGGAGATCACTTGCTCAATATGCTCCCAACCTTGGTATTCATATTTTTTATTCGTGGGAAAAGGCAATTCAACAATCGAAACAGATTGATTTAGAATAGTTAACGGTATTTCTAATTGAAATAGATATATTGGGCGCCCATTAATCACATTATCAGAAATACACTTTCCACACTGGCTTAATCCTGTTCGCCACTGCTCCGCTAATGCTAAATCGTGACAACGTAACGATACGTGATCAGTGTGATAGATGGATAAATCTATGCCCAAACTATCGGCAAATAGTGTCATATTTTCTTCAAACAAAGAAAGCTCGTGAGTTAAATCATTTAATTGAGGAATTGAAGAAAATAACACCATTTTGAATAACCTTAATGAAAAAACAGAGAAAAAACCTTAAAGATAAGGCCTAGATGGTAGCATGTTCTAGCCGGAATATGTTATAAATTCAAGGTTAATCCTAATTCTTTATAAGAAACCTGTCAGACTTTTGTCGTCAGGTTTTATTTTCTCAATAATTTAAGGTAACCCGGTGAATATTCAGGCTTTTCTTTCAGAAAAAATCAGTGTGGCAATGTGTGCTGCTGGCGCACCCACTGATAGCGAACCTCTTGTCCGTCAGTCAGCCAAAGTACAATTTGGTGACTATCAGGCAAATGGTGTCATGGGAGCTGCAAAAAAAATGGGGATCCCACCCCGACAACTCGCAGAAAAGATCCTAGAAAAGCTCGATATTACAGATGTTGCAGATAAAGTTGAAATCGCAGGCCCAGGTTTTATCAATATCTTTTTATCTCCACAATGGGTTGCAAAGCAAGCTGAAGACGCATTAGCAGATGAACATCTAAACGTAACACCCGTTGAACCTCAAACTATTGTTATCGACTATTCATCTCCGAACGTTGCAAAACAGATGCACGTTGGTCACTTACGCTCAACCATTATTGGTGATGCAAGTGCGCGTACTTTATCTTTCTTAGGTCATAATGTTATTCGTGCTAATCACCTTGGTGATTGGGGTACGCAATTTGGTATGTTGATTGCGTATTTAGAGAAAAAACAGAATGAAAATGCCGCTGATATGGCGTTATCTGATCTCGAAGAGTTCTATCGTGAAGCGAAAAAACACTACGATGAAGATGAAGTATTTGCAGAGCGTGCCCGTAATTACGTTGTAAAATTACAAAGTGGTGATGAATACTGCCGTACAATGTGGCGTAAATTAGTTGATATCACCATGCAACAAAACCAAGTGACTTATCAACGCCTTAATGTCACATTAACCGAAGACGACATTATGGGTGAAAGTCTTTATAACCCAATGTTGGCAGGTATTGTTGCCGATTTAAAAGCAAAAGGTCTTGCAGTAGAAAGTGAAGGCGCAACGGTTGTTTTCCTTGATGAATATAAAAACAAGGAAGGCGAACCTATGGGTGTTATCGTTCAGAAAAAAGACGGTGGCTACCTATATACAACGACAGATATTGCTTGTGCAAAATACCGTCACGAAACATTACATGCTGACCGTGTGCTTTATTATATCGACTCTCGTCAGCACCAGCATTTAATGCAAGCTTGGACTATCGTTCGTAAAGCAGGCTACATCCCTGATTCAATGTCACTCGAACACCATATGTTCGGTATGATGTTAGGTAAAGATGGTCGTCCGTTTAAAACGCGTTCTGGCGGCACTATTCGTTTAACCGACTTGCTGGACGAAGCTCAAGAAAGAGCCCGCGTATTAATCGCTGAAAAAAATCCAGATATGGATAAAGACGAATTAAATAATGTTGCTCGCGTTGTGGGTATTGGTGCTGTTAAATACGCTGATTTATCTAAAAACCGTACAACAGATTACATCTTTGATTGGGATCTGATGTTAAGTTTTGAAGGTAACACAGCACCTTATATGCAATATGCTTATACTCGTGTTGCTTCAATCTTCAAACGTGCAGAAATTGATGAAAATGCGTTAACGCAACCTATCGCACTAACCCAATCTCATGAAAGACAGCTTGCATTACGTTTAGTCCAGTTTGATGAGACGATTATGCAAGTTTCTCGTGAAGGAACGCCTCACGTTATGTGTGCTTATCTTTACGATCTGGCACAAACTTTCTCTGGCTTTTATGAAAACTGCCCTATTTTATCCGCTGAAGATGAGAACACTCGCCAAAGTCGTCTAAAACTAGCTCGTTTAACCGCGAGAACCTTAAAACAAGGTTTGGATACTTTAGGTATTGAAACAGTAGATAGAATGTAATTCATCTCTATTTTCAAATAGTAGTGATAAAAAAACCGATGGTATTAACCATCGGTTTTTTATTATGCGTTAAATTTTAATTCAAGATAGCTAAAAAACACTACAAACAATGGCTTAATAAAACTTCCAATACTATTTAATCATTAATCTTCGTTAGCAGTTATAACATCCTGACACAATAGCCCTCTAATATCTTTTGCCTCAATCCAACCATCGACACTGTCTATTGGCTTACTAGGGCTGTATAAGCGGTCATTGACGTCTTTAGCCGTGAAAGCAAGCTTCTCATTAGTTTTGTCGAATACGCCAATACAGTTAACTGGAGTGAGTCTTGAGGTATTAATTTTTCCGTCAGCAGTACAACCTGCAAGAAATAACGTAGCTAATGATACAGAAATGATAATTGCTTTTTTCATAGTAGCTCCTTGACACTCTTATTTTTATTTTTACCAAAAATCACGCAGTGATTATTTAGTGGTCTTTAAACTAGAAATACCTAATGATTTATAACTGCTTTGAGTATAACGAATAAATAGAGAAATATTTGAGTTATTGAGCTATTAATAAAAAAAATAAGAAATATTGAGAAGGTATAGAAAAGAGAGGGAAAAACAGAAAACAACGGCGGATAAATGAAAATAATAATTAGTGTACCATACTGAATTTTCAGTAATCTAATTATCTATTAATAATAGATTTAGCATTAATTTCATTATTCACGCGACTTATTGTTTACTGCTTATCCCCAGCAATCGTGTTACCTATTTGAAGCGCAGACAAAATAGATATGATCACTTTCAGTAGTACTGAACGATAACAAGCAAATAACTTTACAGTCACGGTTAATCTACCTGAATAAAGAAATAATAATATGTCTTAAATCAAAAAAATTAAATGTTTTAAAATATACTGCAATATTTTGAAATATTTGCAATATCTCATCATTAAGTAAGAAATATTTAACAGATGTGTCAATTTTTAAACCTATACGGCATAAGAGAGTTTATCTAAAAAAAGATAATTCGTCAAACCGTAAGTGCTTAGAATATAGTGTCTATTTTTTTACTTTATGTAGAATCCCACTGCTAGTAAACAAATTGTCTAAAGATATTCGATATGATTAATGTTTAGGTAAACTTATCAATATCGATTAAAAAACACTTTCAGATGCCGAAAAACTGTATAAATCATTTAGAAATTGGAAAAAAAATTTAATAAAAAAAATAGTGAGAAAAAAGATTTTTGCTTTTTTTCTCACTATTTTTTCTTTCTAAGGGTAGCCAGATCCGCGTAACTAAATGCGAGAAGTGTGATCTATATAGCATTATAAATAGTCTAAAAATAGAGAAAGGTTCTAAATGAAGAGAATTACTTTGATAAAAATATTGTTAATTTTGCAACTCCTCGCTTTTATACAAAAGCGAGGAGTCCATGTTATCAGTTATAAAGCACGTAGTGAGAAATGGCGAGGTCTAAACCCTAGTGCATACAGCGCAACAAAATAACTTCCTGCTCCAGCGACTACAACTAACAACAAGCGTAAGATGCGCATTAGCATATTGCCGGTATCCCAACTTGGCATGATCCACAACATTCCAACTAATACAGCCCCCATTACAGCAAGCGCAATAACAAGTTTTAATAAGAACACTGGCCAGCCAGCCAAAGGCTGATAGATATTTTTCTTACGGATCTGCCAAAACAACATAGAGGCATTAAAACAAGCCGCAATACCTATTGAAAGTGCAAGCCCCACATGTTTCAAGCTACCAATGAATGCAAGGTTCATTAATTGTGTGAGAATTAATGTCGCAATCGCAATTTTTACTGGTGTTTTAATATCCTGACGAGAATAAAAACCTGGTGCTAAGATTTTTATGATAATCAGTCCCATTAGCCCAACACAGTAAGCGATTAGCGCTTGTTGTGTCATTAGTGCATCATGAGCATTGAAATTACCATACTGGAATAAAGACGCTGTTAAAGGCCCAGATAATACCGCTAAACCAATAGTACAAGGCAGTGCTAATAAAAAGCACAGTCTTAATCCCCAATCCATTAATTTTCTATATTCTTCAGTATTACCACTGGCAAAACTCTTAGATAATGAAGGAAGTAAGATTGTACCTAATGCAACGCCTAATACCCCTGTCGGTAGTTCCATCAAACGATCTGCGTAATACATCCAAGAAACTGAACCAGAGACTAAGAAGGAAGCAAAAATAGTATTGATAATTAACGATATTTGGCTAACCGAAACCCCTAAAATAGCAGGTCCCATCAGTTTCATCACACGCCAAACACCGCTATTTTTAAATGAAATACGTGGCAAAACAAGCATACCGATTTTTTTCAAATGCGGTAATTGATACCCCAGTTGTAATATTCCCCCAGCAACAACCGCCCACGCCAATGCCATAATAGGAGGATTACAATAAGGTGCGACCACTAAAGCGAAAAAGATCATGCTGACATTGAGTAGCGTTGGTGCAAAAGCGGGTACTGAAAAACGATTCCAAGTATTTAAAATAGAGCCCGTCAATGAAGCCAGTGAAATAAGAAAAATATAAGGAAAGGTGATCCGTAATAGATCGGTCGTTAATTGAAATTTATCAGGTGAACTACTAAAACCCGGTGCTGTAACATAAATCACCCAAGGCGCAGCAATAATACCAATCACGGTGACCACGGCTAAAATAAGCGTCAGCATACCCGAAACGTAAGCAATAAAGGTACGCGTTGCCTCCTCACCTTGCTGATTTTTATATTCTGCCAAGATCGGAACAAATGCTTGAGAAAATGCTCCTTCTGCAAAAATACGCCGCAATAAGTTTGGCAATTTAAAAGCAACAAAAAAGGCATCTGTTGCCATACCTGCGCCAAAAATACGCGCAATAATTGCATCACGAATAAATCCCAGTACCCGTGAAAATAAGGTCATAGAACTCACCGCAGCAAGTGATTTAAGTAAATTCATAAAGTCATTCTAATTTTTGTTGAATGGAATAAAAAGAAAGGGACTATACTCCGTCTCTAACATCGAAAAATCAATCTTCAATTAGCTAAGAATATGCTGACTCTGCTTATCTTCGACTAATCCAAGCGATTAAAAAATAGCTATTTATGGCTTTGTAAGCATTTTTCTCAACATCGATTCCAACATAACGTGATCCTCACCCTCATTAAATTCAGGATCAATAATATTTCTTCCCATAGAACCATCTGCGATGACTAACAGCCATGTTGCAATTTTCTCTGGCTCAAGTGTTGAGTCTATCTGCCCTTTTTTAATACCGTTTTTCAGCATCGCGATCAAACGCTGTTTGTTGTTTCTTTCATTTTCAATAAAAATCTCGTGAATGCTCGCATTACGCGATGCTTCAGCAAAAATTTCAATACTAATGCGCGCATATTCGGGGTGATTATAAAGCGCTATAATTTCCTTCATTAAATCGATGATTGCTTGAATACACTCTTCTTCGGCTTCATAGCGACAAAAGATATCGTCAAACAGTTGTGCATCTTCTAATGCAATCGCCTCAATAATCGAATTCTTATTCGGAAAGTAATGAAATACATTCCCAGGGCTCATACCTGCTTCATGACAGATTTCTGCTGTTGATGTGGAGTGAAAACCTTTTATAGCAAAGCAACGTATTGCAGCATCAATAATATGCTTCATTTTCGCTTTTTGTTTTTCAGTAACAGTCTTGTTCATAACATTAAAAATCTCTGGACAAAATAAATTAGACTGATTAGTCTATAATCAGCTAGACCAAACAGTCTAAAAAGTTAACCCCATTATTGCAGAGTAACGATATCATGCAATTACTTAATGAACACTATCAGCTTCGTGTTGCAGAACCTTCAGATATTCCTGAAATTATTCGATTATTTACACAAGCATTTCGTTTTAAATTGAACGCATTTAATATTGATAGCACTAATCCTAACCAACGTCGGCAATTAGAGGCTATTTGGAATTCATTAGCATGTAAAAAAAATAGCCAACAATTTGTTGTTACTGATGATGGAAAGATAATTGCAACATTTTGTTTAGTGATAAAAGAAAACGACTCTATTTCAAATCCCTTTACTAAAACACCTTTCTTGGATTATTGGCATTTTGGTATCGCTCATTATATTAAGCAAAAGATTTTCTTTTCTTTATTTGATTATATGCCAAATGAAAATGAGGCTTATTTGGCACATATTGCCGTTTTATCATCATATCAAGGGCATGGTATTGCTTACGCTATACTTGATTGGATAACCCAATATAGTAAAGATGTTCTGAGAAAAGCGTTTTTATCACTGTATGTCGATATTCACCATGAAGGTGCACTTTATTTGTATCAAAAGAATGGGTTTTATATTGAAAAAAAGGAATCATCACGCTTAACACAGTCTATTTTCCATATTCAACATTGGTACTATATGTTGAAAAAATTATGAAAAAACATGTTGAAAAAAACCGACTTGATGACCTATTAAATATCTCTATTATCATTAAAGAGTGGCTAAAAGCACTGAAATAAGGCATTTTTAATATAATTATAAACAGTGCTTTTCTTCCATGATGACCAATATTAACGTTTAAAATAAGTTCGCGTTGTTAATGCAGTTAGTACGTGATCTCGCCACTCTTGATTAATTTGTAGATAGTTTTTGGCGTACCCTTCCCGTTCAAAACCATGTTTAGCTAATAGGTTTCCACTGCGTAAATTATGAGGCATATAATTCGCCATAATACGATGCATCCCTTGCTGTCGTTGCATATAGCGAAGTGTTTCCGTTAAGGCTTCCGACATATAGCCCTGACCTTGCCATTTTTCACCCACTGAATACCCCAGAAAACAGGCATTAAAAGCGCCGCGCATAACATTGCTATAATTAGCAACACCAATAATTTCATCTTCGTTTTGTGTTAATAGCAGAAAATGAAAAGCACTTTCTTGTCGGTGCAGTTCATTCATATATTGTAAGCGGTGTTCCCAACCAGAGGGTAGGTAATGTGTTTTATCTCTTATGGGTTCCCATGGAATTAAAAAGCGACGATTTAATGTATAATAATCGGCCAATCTTTCAGCATCTCTCTCATATGCTAAACGAATTACCATTCTTTGTGTTTCAAAACGAATTTTAGGAATTCCGCCACGATAACCAAACATTACGATCTCATTATCCTTTGATATAAATAAGTCTAATTCTGAAGCAACTCTTCTTATTCTGCCACTAACCTTAATAAAAAAATATCATCTTTAATTTACTAGGAATTATGCACATTTAGAGACAGAATAGTCGAAGAAATAAATTATTTCATTCCCCCCTTATTTTATTTAAATTATTTGCTTATTGATGGTGAGTAATGGCGCTGGTAACACAAGCCCGTACTTTGGGTAAATACTTCCTCCTAATTGACAATATGTTAGTTGTCTTAGGTTTTTTCGTCGTTTTTCCGCTTATTTCTATTCGTTTCGTCGAACAATTAGGTTGGGCTGGTGTTATTGTCGGCTTTGCTTTAGGGCTTAGACAATTAGTACAACAAGGCCTTGGTATTTTTGGTGGTGCTATTGCAGACCGTTTTGGTGCAAAACCAATGATAATAACGGGCATGTTATTACGAGCTTCAGGTTTTGCTTTAATGGCAATGGCAGATCAACCTTGGATACTTTGGTTATCTTGCATTTTATCTGCATTAGGTGGGACTTTATTTGATCCACCTCGCACAGCGCTAGTTATCAAATTAACCCGTCCTTATGAACGCGGTCGTTTTTACTCTTTATTATTAATGCAAGATAGCGCTGGTGCCGTTATTGGTGCACTCATCGGTAGCTGGTTATTACAGTATGATTTTCATTTAGTCTGCTGGGTCGGTGCTGGTGTTTTTGTTATCGCCGCCTTATTTAATGCTTGGTTATTACCCGCTTACCGTATATCCACAACCCGAACACCAATTAAAGAAGGGTTAAAACGCGTATTTCTTGATAAACGCTTTGTCAGTTATGTCTTAACGCTGACGGGTTATTTTGTATTATCCGTTCAAGTTATGTTGATGTTTCCTATTATCGTCAATGATATTGCGGGTACGCCAACTGCCGTAAAATGGATGTATGCCATTGAAGCCCTGCTTTCTTTAACGTTGCTTTATCCTATTGCACGCTGGAGTGAGAAACGCTTTAAATTAGAACAACGTTTAATGGCGGGCTTATTTTTAATGAGTATCAGCATGTTCCCTGTTGGTATGATCCATTCATTACAAAGCATCTTCTTAATTATTGGCCTGTTCTATCTTGGTACTATTACCGCAGAGCCTGCTCGTGAAACATTAAGTGCATCTCTTGCCGATCCTCGCGCTCGTGGTAGTTATATGGGCTTTAGCCGATTAGGCTTAGCATTTGGTGGTGCAATTGGATATACCGGTGGTGGATGGATGTATGATTTAGGTAATCAATTTGATATGCCTGAATTGCCTTGGTTCTTACTAGGAACCGTAGGTTTAATAACACTTTATGCGTTACATCGCCAATTTAATCGTAAAAAAATAGAAACAGCCATGCTTACTCCCTAAAGATCGGGTAAACTCTTAGTTATCAATGATCAAGGAGTGTTTATGAAAGCAATTTTTCTAACAGCTATATTAGTATTAACAAGCTTAGTCACAGGGTGTGATCAGCTCAAGCAATTTGATGTAAGTGAAAATCTTATTAATGACTATATCAGCCAAAAAATAAATCTCCAGAAACATATTGGTGAAGATGAAGTTGTATCCGCTGATATTAAATTGAGCAATCTTTCCATTCAAATTGGTCGTACTGAGCCAGGTAAAATTAGTCTTTCTGGTACAACCGACCTAACAATTAATTCATTCTTTGGCAAGACAAACGCTAAAGTTGAGCTTACGTTATCCGGCCAACCTTCTTATCAAGCTGATAAAGGAGCGATATACATAAAATCAATGGCTATTGATAGTTACAAAGTCTCTCCAGAAAAAATGGATGCCGTGGTTGTCGCATTAAAACCTTATTTAGAAACAACCATCGCAACTTACTTTGATAATCAACCTGTTTATGTTCTTAATCCAGAAAAAAACAGTGCTGAAGCAGCCGCGTTTAAACTGGCTAAAGGAATTGAAGTTAAACCAGGTAAATTTGTGATCCAACTCTAATAGTTACGCGAGTTGATTAAAAATATTTATCGTGATTAATGAGAAAGGCAAACCTAATGGTTTGCCTTTTTTATGAATAATAAAATACTTTTACAAAGAAATATTTATATTACTCTGCATCTGTCTCATCGCTCTCTTCATCATCAGAGAGTTCTTCGCGTAATGCTGATAATGCACCACGCGCAATACCTGCCAGTGTACGATAAAAGCCACTAGTTGCATGAGCTTCTACTTTACCTAAAAATGTTCCAGCCCAAGGTAGCAGGTATTCATCAAATAATTGTATTTGTGCTAATACTTCATCTTCCGCAGAGTTATCTTCAAGCCATGAAGCAGCAAGCAATAAAGCGCCAAAACTGTCTGTTGCACTTTCAGTAACAGGCATCCCTCTTGTGACTAAGAATTGGCGAATATCGTCTTCTTTGATCTCTTCATAATCATGGGCATAAACAGACACAGTTGGTGCTTCACCACCAAAAAGAGATTGATAATCAGCTTCAACAATAGCCAAATCTTTGACGCTATTTTTTAATGTATTAAAGAGTTCATCTTGCTCTAATGGCCACAACTGGCTCAGTTTCCCTTCACCAATCATTTTTATGATTGGCGCTAAGATTGGATCATTGGGTTCACGTTGAAATAATGTACCTAAAAGACGACAAACAATCGAAAACTCATTCATTTTATTTTTACCCCATAAAGTTTGGCGTTATTGTGCTTTTAATAGTAAGAAAATCAACTTTTTTCGTCATATCTCTTTTATTGTTAATATTAATCTTACTATCTCTAATCACTTAAAACAGAAAAAGCGCGCTCTTATTATTAAGTCTTTTACTTAATATAAGAAACGCGCCTAATCCCATGCTATTTTTCAATAGCAATTATTTTGCCAATAAATTAGCTGGCGATATCTAAAAAGTTGTCTCGCACACCGTTTACTCTAAACCAACCAGCAATACTGACTCTCTCTTTATTAGTAGGAAGGACTTCATGAGGAAATTGCTCCGAAAGAAAAACAACCAAACGCCCCCCCTTTGGTGCCACAGTCGCTAGTTCTTTATCTTCCAAATCATAAATAACTAACTCACCACCGTCTTCTTTTGCCCAAGCCTCATTAAGATACAACACGGTAGTTAAACGGCGAGTGACATTTTCTTTAAATGCATCAAGGTGTTTTTTATAAAAAGCACCTTTCTCATAACAGGCAAAATGTGCTTCGTATTCAAAAAGACCTAAATAAAATTCTCGGTTAACGGCGCGCTGAATAGACTCCATTTGCATTAAGTAATGCTGAACGGGTGTTCCCATTTCAGGTTCCAGCCAACGTATTTTATCACTTCGAATTGTTGTTTCTGCAAGTCGATTCTCATGACGACCAATACGCGCTTGTTGTGCATTGCCATCAAAACAAGCGCGCAATTGTTGAACAGCCTCTGGTGTGAGGAAATCATCCCATACACACCATCCTTTCTCTGCTATTTGCTCAAGAAGTTCTGCTATATTCATTAAGTATATTGTCTGATAAACATGGGAAACTACTTTATATCACCAAGTTAAGTAAAATGACAATTTAATAAACTTATCTTTTCGATAACGTCAATTAATTAGAGATAAATCTCATAAAAATAAAAAATAACCGTCCAAACAAAACTTAACACTACTTATCTTTTTCAAACCCTCATTTTTCCAAGGGTGATTTTATAAGTTACATTACATTAATAATAAACAAAATGAATGATTTACTTAGAAATAATAACTAGTTGATATTTTATCCATTCGCTCTTCACCTTCATTATAAATATAATTAATATTCCCTTTAACTTGAGTATGTATAATCGCTTTTTTATTTCCTAATCGCACAAACCCTGTTGGCAATGTTTTCTTTTTATATGAAAGTTCACTAACAGACATAATATCTGTAGAAGCAATTTGATATTCAACATTTTCTAATAGTTGTTTATATTTAGTATACAAATCATCTAAGTTTTTCTTTATTTCATCTAAGTCAATTTCTTTAGCTTCTTTATTTTTTTCAAGAAAATCATTTATTTCACCTTTTAATTTCGTACGAATTAAAAGACTTTTTTTATTTAATTTGTAATTTGCGACAAAGTAGGGTTTAAATTTTTCATTCATATTGTCTTTTTCCTGAGAAGACAACGTCTCTTTTCTTTCTTTTAATGATGATAAAAATTTATTAATACTAGACTCTATAATTTGTTTATTAGCATAATGTTTTAATTTATTAATTGGCTTTTTATCTGATGATAAATTCAAATAGATACTATCTAATTTATCAATATTATTAGAAAGATGATATTTTTCTGGAAAATTTTCTAATAATTTATTTATCTTTAATACTCTTTTATAAATTCCCTTTATGTTTTTTTTATTTTGCGCCTGACTTTCCGCGTTTATTAATTTTTCACTTTTAAAAATTGTAAAATTTAATAAGCTATTTATTCTTTTTCTCACCATTAATTCGAAATCTTTTACGGATGTTAATGGATACCACTGAATAACATTATCAGAATTCGTTGTAGAAGGCGTAAATTTTAAATCACGATAAATATCAACACCAAATTCTAATAAATTAAGATCAAGCTTTTTTGTTTCATTTGTAATATCTATTTTACCATGTCCGATAAATTCACTAATGTTTAAATTTAACTTTAATAAATTTAAAATAAAGTTTATACCAACAGCATTTCTAGGTATGGTTAGTTCCATATTGGGATTAACCATTACATCAACATCAAAACTCGCTTCACTTCTTATCTCAACTCCCAACGAGACACTCATGTCTTGATTAATTTCAAGAGTCGTTTTATCGATTAATTCATTTTCATTTCCATTTTGACTTAAATCTTCATTAATAAATTTTTGAATATCTTTAGTATCAAGACTAAATGAGAAATTAGATTTTTTAGCATAAGTGGCACTTAATAAAGCACTTGCCATGACAGGAGTAACAAAGCCATAGTCAACATCTTCTAAATCCCATCTTTTTTCATACCCACCAATACCCGCTGATAAACCAGCAACAAAAAGATTCTTCTTATTATTAATAAAAGAAAAAGTGATCTTATTATCTTCACTTTTTGATAATGTGATAGAGTGTGACTTTGCATAAGAAGCTAATAGAAAGGCGTTAACTCCTATATTACTTGGCAGTTGAAAAGCATTAATACCAAAAAAAGCTCGAATATCACTATGGTGGTTAATTGTAATATTTTCTTTCTCTTTAAGGTCTTTTACTAATGAATAAATCACATCACCTTGTGTTACACCATTTTTGACACCTTTAACTATACGATTTAATACATCATAACTCTTCCCTATATTTTCTTTAATGCCATATAATGCCATTGGCTTACTGTTATATGGAGTGGTCGAAGAATTAGTAAGTTGTTTTATAGTACAAAATAATCCTCTAAAACCAGGATCAACTGCTTTTGCAATATTTTTCATCATTGCTTTATATTTTTTTAATGCATATTGCTCTTTAGCTTTGCTAATATGTAATCTAGAATTATCAATAAAAGAAGAGAAAAAAGGAATATGTCGGCTACTGAAATTACCTATTGTTTGAGTAGAAAATGGCTGACCAGAATGATAATTATTATAATTATTCTCACCGACCATAGAATAAAATGATAAGGGTGGTTCCTGTTTTAAACGAGTAACCTCATACTGATAATCTTTAACCGCAAAAATATTCAAAGGGTCAAGGTAGTATATTTTTATTTTATTACCTTTATCTACAACAAGTTGGATTTGATTTAATATTGGTTTAATTGCTAATATTTTATCTGTACTCTTTAATGGGGTTTTTATTTTATACTCTTTCATTTCATTACTTTCTATTTCATTACCCCCTATTTCATGAACTTTACTTTTAGAGCCATCAACTTGATCAACGCTAGCCATTTTACTAGGTAATCCTTGTGTATAAATCGCATTATCTTTAAGTTTAATGGTTAAATTTAATCCTTCACGATTAATTTTCAATATATTATTTTCTTTTAATTCCACAATATCATTGATGCTTGATAAATCTTGTTTTTGATTATCATCAACTATATATTTTTCATATTCAACGATAAAGTTACTACCAATAGTATTTGATGATACATCATTTAAACTATATTCATTTTCGACTCTATTAAATTTAATTTTATAAAGGTCACTACTATTATCTATATTGCTATATTTATTTCCAATCAAAAACCCATTAGGATCAACATAAAGCTCTTTAAACTTCATATCATCACCATTTTGAGTCTCTATATTAAAAACATTATATTTAAATCCTCCTTTAAAGTGTTTTTGATATAACCCCGTAAATAAGTCATGTGTTTTACCTTTAATTAAGATCAAGGAGCCATCATCATTAAGAGTGACTCCCATATTATTTAATAATGACATATTGGTAGAGCCAAGATAAACGTAGTTATTAGCATTATTTAAGCTAAATTGTTTTTCTTCTTTTTGTTTATCATTATTTTTATGATAGGTATTATTACTATTAGCTAGCCTTTCTATTGAAGGTTTCTCTTTTTTTCCATTGAATGTACCCATAGGTATTAACTTACTGGGCATCGTCTCTATTTTATTAATCATGTCTACCTCATTATCTTCGAATCATGAGGTAATAATTAATAAGATAATCTGCAAACGATATCTTTTTACAACCAGATTTTTATGACATTATATAAAAATTTAAAAAAGTACTTTTTTTGAAAGCTCAGACAAAGAAATAGGCAGCAAACTAAAGTTTGCCGCCTATTATCTAAAATTAGAATATAAATAAAATAGACTTAGTAACCACTCTTCATATCAACCACACCAAAAGGTGCTTCTCCATTTTCAATTCGCTGAATATTTTCAACAATCGTATCCATAGCAATATTCGGAATGGTAAAAGCAGCGATATGTGGCGTAATAGAAATACGAGGATGAGTCCAGAATGGGTGCATACCCGCTAAAGGCTCCTGAGCAAAAACATCAAGTGTTGCATCAGAAATATAACCTTGATCTATGGCTTCTAATAAATCTTGATCAACTAAATGCGCACCACGAGCAAGATTAATTAAATAAGAAGACGGTTTGAGTTGCTCAAAGAGTGAAAAATTCAAGATACCGTGGGTTTCTGGTGTATAAGGCAATAAGTTAATCAGCAAATTACACTCTTGGAGAAAATTACTGAGTTGCTCTTTGCCATAAAAACTTTCAACGTTGTTGAGCTGTTTTTTACTTCGACTCCAACTGCGAACTTTAAAACCAAGTTCGGCAAGTTTAGTCGCAACGCTCCCACCTAAAGCACCTGCACCTAAAACACCAATCACAAAATTATCATAAGAGTGCGCAGGAAGCTGTTTCCATAAACGTTGTGATTGTTGACGTTTATAATCATCCATACGGCGAAAGTAATACATCACTTTAGCAATCGCATATTCTTGCATCTGAAGCCCCATACCAGTGTCTTCTAAACGCATAACAGGAACACCTGTTGGCAATGTGCCGGGCTTTTGCTGTTCTTGTTTTAAAATAGCATCGACACCTGCTCCTAACGCAAAAATGCCTTTAAGGTGATTACGACTTGCCAGCATTTCATAAGGAGGAAGCCAAACCATGGCGTAATCAGCAGGTTGATTATCGCTAGGTTCCCAAATGCGTATATTGGCATCAGGCAAACGCGCCTTCATACCGTTGATCCATGTTTCTGCGTCAAAAAAAGGATGATAATAAATAATATTCATTTTGCCTTCCTCCAGCATTTTTATCATAGGGTGCGAGGGTTACGTTCTTATTTCAAGTCTCTTTGTATAAGTTGTTAATAAAAATGTTGAGAATGTTAACCAGTTAACGAAAATCTCCATTCTTTTTTCAATACGCCAATCTATACGCGTATTGGTTTACTGCATAATTTGTCTAGCATTTGTGCATATTGTTTTTTATTTGACTGCTTGATAGAAAAGTTAAAGGAAAAATGCATTTAGCTGTTGACGCTTATGCTCCTTTTCCCTATAGTAGCGCCCCGTTGAGAGATGTTAAGTACATATCCAACAAACAATACGGTGAGATGTCCGAGAGGCTGAAGGAGCACGCCTGGAAAGTGTGTATACGGCAACGTATCGAGGGTTCGAATCCCTCTCTCACCGCCATATTCTAAGATAGAGCCTAGTTTTTTAGCTAGGCTCTATTTTTTTGTTCGAAAAATATACATTTCTAGTCTCGTTTTTCTTCACTGAGTTATTTATATCCATCACCCTTCTTTTTTTGATTAGAATATTGTTAGTATACAAGCATTTTTTATTTTACTTTTTTGCTTAATCGTTTTATTTAATAATTTCTTATCACTTAATAATCTCTGATAATTAATTTTAATGAATCAAAACAACTTATCTAGTTGTTATTTATGTCTATCCGATTTTTATGACATAAAAAGATTTTTATTATCTTATCTATAAACGACATTTATTCTAAAATAAAACGCTTTTTATAATTTTAAAATAAATTTAAACTTTATTTTCAAGCAAGCAACAGAATAAATACAATAAGATACATTGCATTATCTATTTAGGTTAACTTATTAGTTTAATTGATTTTATTTCTACTAAGCTTTAAGATATGCATTAATAATTTGATGTATCACATTATTATCAGCGAATAAAAGCGATATCCTCTCTTTTCCTTATCGCCGTTATTCGGCATCTGACTTCTTATTTTGGTTTAATCCTAAATGAAAACTCATAAAGTTAACCGGGTTCGCCCCTTTAGTGCATTTATTGATGCATGTGTAAAAGAGCCTTACTCTTTTGCGCGTTTATTAAAAGATATTATTGCAGGGATCACCGTCGGAATTATCGCGATACCTTTAGCCATGGCTTTGGCAATTGGTAGCGGTGTTCCTCCGCAATACGGTCTTTATACCGCAGCTATTGCCGGTATAGTTATTGCTGTTTCTGGTGGCTCTCGATACAGCGTTTCAGGGCCTACTGCCGCATTTGTTGTGATCCTTTATCCTGTATCACAACAATTTGGTTTGAGTGGCTTATTAATTGCTACGCTTATGTCTGGCGTGATCTTAGTGGTTATGGGATTAGCTCGTTTTGGTAAGCTTATTGAGTATATTCCTGTTTCTGTAACACTTGGATTTACCTCAGGGATTGCTATTACAATTGCCACGATGCAAGTAAAAGACTTTTTTGGTCTTGAATTAGCACATGTGCCAGAAACCTATATCGATAAAGTTATTGCTTTAGGCTCTGCATTACCGACTATTCATATTGGTGATACGCTTATTGGTCTGACAACTCTGTTTGTTTTAATTTATTGGCCTAAGCTGAATTTACGTTTACCTGGGCACCTACCTGCTTTAATCGCAGGTACTGCGGTAATGGGTATTGTGAATATGTTTGGTCATGACGTTGCAACAATTGGCTCGCAATTTAGCTATATGCTTCCTAATGGTACAACAGGGCAAGGTATTCCACCTATTTTGCCCCAATTTGTTTTACCTTGGAATTTACCAAGCTCAGGTACATCACTTGAATTAAATTGGAGCACTGTCTCTGCTTTATTACCCGCAGCCTTTTCAATGGCAATGTTAGGTGCAATTGAATCGTTATTATGTGCGGTTGTACTTGATGGCATGACAGGCAAAAAACATCACTCTAATGGTGAATTAGTGGGACAAGGGATTGGTAATATTGTCGCACCTTTCTTTGGTGGTATTACAGCGACTGCCGCTATTGCACGTTCAGCAGCTAACGTGCGTGCGGGCGCAACATCGCCAGTTTCTGCTATTGTTCACTCGTTGTTGGTGTTGCTAACTTTACTTGTATTAGCGCCTTTTCTTTCTTATTTACCTTTAGCCGCAATGTCAGCATTGCTGTTAATTGTTGCATGGAATATGAGCGAAGCACGTAAAGTTATTGATCTTATTCGACATGCCCCTAAAGACGATATTATTGTCTTAGTATTATGCTTATCGCTCACTGTTCTCTTTGATATGGTGATTGCAATTACTATCGGTATTGTGTTGGCGTCACTGTTATTTATGCGTCGTATTGCCAATATGACCAAAATAACAGAATCTCCTTACACCGATGATGATAAGCAGTTATTAGTTGTGCGTGTTAATGGTCCATTATTCTTTGCCGCCGCTGAACGTATCTTTAATGAGTTACGTGAACGTAGTAAAGGTTATAAAACCGTTATTATGCAATGGGATGCTGTTCCTGTATTAGATGCGGGGGGATTACATGCATTCCAGCATTTCGTTACGGATGTAAAACACGATACCCATGTGATTGTGTGTGATATACCTTTCCAGCCATTAAAGACACTGGCTAGAGCAAGAGTCACGCCAATTGAAGGCACATTGAATTTTTATCCTTCATTGCAAAAAGCATTGGATGATCTGGAATTAATTCAGTAGTTGTTTAATCTAAAATAATATAAAGCTATATAGCCCTTAATTTAAATTATTTAATTAAGGGCTATATTAATCATTCATATTTTATTTGCCATTGTCAGTGCAGTATAAATTGTCTTGAAGGAAATTAATAAAGAGTGAGGTGAGTCTAATAATGGCACGGCTCCATAGCTAATATACCAATTAGCTACTCTTTCATTTTTAGCATCTATAAGTAATGCAACACCCCCTAATTCACTCGCGACAGCAAGACAGCGTTTTCCTGCTGCAAGCAGTAATTGCCCTCCAAGCCCTTTTCCTTGAACTGATAGGTCAGTTGCTAAACGAGCTAGCCTAAAAACTGGAATATCATGACGAGCTAAACCTCGAGTGATAACTTCAGGGGTTCGTTCGAATTCAATTGAGGCGGGACATAAGCTGTAATAGCCTATAATAATATCGTTATTAGTATTAATAGCTAAATAGGTTTTAGCACTACCATTTTCATGATTTTGTCTTGCGTGACGATGCAGGAATTGATTAAGCACTGCATCGCCACAATTAAATCTATTTCTATCATGCTTTTTACTTATCGCTTCTTCATGCCAATTCGGTATTGTCATACTTTGTCCGGTAGAGCAAAAGCCGCTGCAAGTAACTTAGCATTAGGCTTCGGCGGATTATCTAAAAGTTCCATAACACGTAATGTGTCTTTTTCCGATAATTTTAAACGCTCGTTATTTTCAATAACTTGCCGAGCGACAGGTACGACATTACGAAGGACAAACTCTGTTAGATTTGTATTTTCCAAACTAGCCGCACGAACAAGCAGTGATTTATCTTCTGTAGTAATACGAATTGATACTCTCTCACTGTTTTCTACAAGTGTTTGAGCCATAACAGCCTCCTTTGTACACATTGAAAGCGTACAATATGATTAAAAAAGTTACAAGATATTTTATCTTAAGCAAGAAAAAACCACATTTTCAATAAATTTTGAAAAAGTATTTAAAGTGGGAATATATAAAATTTTATTATTTTTAATAAAGATTATTTAGCATTTGGAATAAATGCTTTACCTATTCCACTTCCTTGCACACCCTTTTTTAATAAATCTTGGTAAAGTGCATTCATACCCAGCCAGTGGTTCTCACACCACTCTGGGGCTAATAAAGTGGGTTTTCTGGCACTGGCACATACGCGGTGGTAAATAATGTCAGGAGGAGTATGGCGGATCATCTCACCCGCGGTATAGACATATTGTTCTTGTGTTAATGCGTTAATTCGCCCCGCTTTCCACGCTTTAGCTATCGTACTTCCCTCGACAATATGTAAAGGATGCAATTTAAGCCCATCAGTGCCTGTCTCAACCACACGCTCTAATGTTTGCATATTAAGCAGATGATCTTCTCGTGGCAGTCCAACAATAAGATGTGTGCATACTTTTAAACCACGACGGCGAGCTTCACGAGTCGTCGCTTGATAACATTGAAAATCATGCCCACGATTAATATGCTTTAATGTTTTATCATGAGCCGTTTGTAAACCGAGTTCTAACCATACTTCATAGCCTTTATCACGATAACCTTGTAATAAATCCAATACGCTTATAGGAACACAATCTGGTCGAGTTCCCACACATAACCCCACCATATCCGCTTGTAATAATGCGGTTTCATATAAGGTACGTAAGTATTCTACTTCGGCATAAGTACTGGTATAGGCTTGAAAATAAGCAAGATAACGGTGTGCACGATTAATATTTTTAGCTTGTAATGCAATTTGTTCTTCAATGGAGTGATATTGCGTTTGCTCATCAGCAAAAGAAGAGACATTACAAAAAGTACAGCCACCCCGCCCCAATGTGCCATCTCGATTAGGACAGTTGAAACCGCCATGAAGGGTGATTTTATGAATCTTTTCGTGATAACGGCGCTGAAGATCAGCGCCGAACATATTAACAACCGTATGAAGTTGCATAATGCATTTTATTTGCTGGTATCTAGCTCTGGGAAACTTTTTACCACTTCATCAATCGCTTTAATTTGTGCTAGGAAAGGCTCTAATTTCGCCAGTGGTAACGCTGATGGGCCATCACAACGAGCATTATCTGGATCTGGATGAGCTTCAAGGAATAGACCTGCAAGACCAACCGCCATACCTGCACGAGCTAATTCTGCAACTTGTGCACGGCGTCCACCTGATGCTGCGCCAAATGGGTCACGGCATTGCAGTGAATGTGTTACGTCAAAAATAACGGGGGCGCCTTGAGAAGCCTGCATCATAACGTGGAAACCTAACATATCAACCACTAAGTTATCGTAGCCAAAGTTACTGCCGCGATCACATAGAATAACTTGGTCGTTGCCGCCTTCTTTAAATTTATCGACAATATTCCCCATTTGACCAGGGCTTACAAACTGAGGTTTTTTCACGTTGATCACAGCACCCGTTTTTGCCATCGCTTCAACAAGATCAGTTTGACGAGCTAAAAAAGCAGGTAATTGAATAACATCGACAACTTCTGATACAGGCTGAGCTTGAGCCGCTTCATGAACGTCAGTAATAATTTTAACGCCAAAAGTTTCTTTTAACTCTTGGAAAATTTTCATCCCTTCTTCTAAGCCTGGACCACGGTAAGAGTGGATTGAAGAACGGTTTGCTTTATCAAAAGAGGCTTTGAATACATAAGGAATATTCAATTTTTGAGTGACAGTGACGTAATGCTCACAAATACGCATGGCTAAATCGCGCGATTCTAATACATTCATGCCACCAAAAAGCACAAATGGCAGGTCGTTTGCTACCTTGATATTACCAATATTCACCATTTTATGTTGCATATTTATCCCTATACTGTTTGTAATGTACTGTGTTAATTAAGTACGTTGCTTAAATTTTTAATGGAGAACAATAGGATTTTGTTCTATCGAATGAATTTGGATTTTGATCATCTCTGAAATAGGATCTTCAGGGCATTGCTCAACAAAATAGTTTAGGTCAGATATTGCCACATGGTTGCACTCTAACTGAGCAAAAATAAGTCCGCGATCACGTATTTCGTAAGGATCTTCAGGATCAAACATTAATACCGTTTCACTGGCTTTTAATGCTTGCTCCATATTCTTTTCTTCCATTAAAGAAACTTTCAATGTATCCAAAAGTTTACGAATAATAGAACTATATTCTGATTCTTCTAAATCTGCCTCTAATAATACAGAGGAGCCACCTACATTCCCTTTTAACCAAACTTCTAAGGTATGTTGCGATAGATATTCACCATTTATTGGATTTAAAAATAGCGGTTGTTCATTAGGAATATCTATTCTGATAATAAGTTGTGTAGGAAAGATAACCGGCACTAACGGTAAATTTAACGCTTGTGCGATATAAATAAGAATCGAACCCAGTGAAACAGGAGAGCCTACATGAGTCGCTAATACTTTATCTAACCATAAAGTATCAGAAAGGCAATATTTGCCACTTGCACCACTAAAGTGCCACTGCTTATAAAACAGTTTTAGCAGTGCTTCTATCTGCTCTTTAGTATTTCCTTGTTGAGGAATTTCAGCTTCTGCTTGTTCAACTAACTGCGCCAGTTGATAACCAACAGAAGTGGTTGGAAAATCAGGTCGAATAGCCTGAGAGATAAGGATCATGCCCTTAACTAAAGGGGCTTTATTAAATTCGTAATCAGCTATGGTTTCTATCATAATTCCAACGACCTACTGTCACTCGCTCATTACCGCCATAATCACGGAAAGTTTCCACACAGCAGTAACCCTTATCAATAAAAATATTGCGTACACCTTCGCCTTGTTGCCAGCCGTGTTCCAGTAATACCCATCCATTATCAGTTAAAAACTGTCGAGCAGTTTCAATGATAATTTCGATATCAGCAAACCCATTTTTGCCAGCAACTAATGCCGTTAAAGGTTCAAAACGAACATCCCCCTGATGAATATGCTCATCATTTTCATCTATGTAAGGAGGATTACTGATTATCATACCAAATTGATACCCAGAGAGTGAACTAAACCAACAACTTTCCATAAATTCTGTGTTGGTTAATGCTAAGTTGGTCGCATTCTCTTGCGCTAATGCCACAGCTTCAGCTTGAAAATCCACACCAATAATATGGCAATCTGGGCGCTCAGATGCCATTGCTAACGCAATAGCACCTGTGCCTGTTCCTAAATCAAGAATTTTTGTTGGTTCCAATGGGAGTTTTTCTAACGCTTTTTCAACAAGACATTCTGTATCTGGTCGAGGAATTAATGTTGCGGGTGAGACTTTTAAAGGTAGTGACCAAAACTCTCTTTCACCGACTAAATAGGCAATAGGTTCACCTTTAATGCGTCGAGCAAGTAATTGTGACAATTGCGCTAACTCGTCTGACGAAAGTACCGTTTCATTAAAGGCAATTAAATAAGTACGGGTACGTTGTGTTACGTACCCAAGTAAAATCTCAGCATCGCGTTTAGGGCTGTCACTTTCAATTAATTGCAAGGCTGCTTCACGCAGCCATTGTTCATAATTCATTAATTCAACTCAGAAAGTGCAGAAAGCTGATCCGCTTGATATTCGGTCACGATAGGCTGAATTAATGGATCTAATTTTCCTTCCATCACTTCATCTAAGCGATAAAATGTGAGGTTGATACGGTGATCAGTGACACGACCTTGCGGGAAGTTGTACGTTCTGATTCGATCAGAACGGTCACCAGACCCCAATAAGTTACGACGTTCAGAAGCTTCTGCTTCTTGGCGTTTTTGCATTTCAGCCGCACGAATACGTGCACCTAATACAGACATCGCTTTAGCTTTATTTTTGTGCTGTGAACGTTCATCCTGACATTCCACCACAATTCCTGTTGGAATATGCGTAATACGGATAGCAGAATCAGTGGTGTTAACGTGCTGACCACCCGCTCCTGAAGAACGGAATGTATCTATACGTAAATCACTTGGGCTGATTTCAGGTAATTCAGCTTCTGGCACTTCAGCTAATACGGCAACCGTACAAGCAGAAGTATGAATACGGCCTTGAGATTCTGTTTCTGGTACACGTTGAACACGGTGACCGCCTGATTCAAATTTCAATACACCATAAGCGCCATCACCCACGACTTTTGCAATGACTTCTTTATAGCCACCATGCTCACCTTCGTTAGCATTCATGACTTCAATACGCCAGCGACGTGATTCTGCATAACGACTATACATACGGAATAAATCACCCGCAAATAATGCTGCTTCATCGCCGCCTGTTCCTGCACGAATTTCAAGGAAACAGTTAAATTCATCATCAGGATCTTTAGGTAACAACAGGACTTGTAACTGTTGTTCTAAATCATCATTTAATGCTCGCGCTTCTTTCAGCTCTTCTTGTGCCATCTCTTTCATTTCAGGATCATCAAGCATCATTTCTGCTGCTTCGATGTCGTCTTGCACTTGTCGCCATTGGCTAAAGCAAGCCGTGACGTCAGTTAATTGAGAGTATTCTTTTGAAAGCGCACGAAAACGCTCCTGAGAGGCAATAACATCAGCTTCTGACAGAAGTGCCTGAATTTCTTCATAACGCTCTTGTAGAGCTTCCAACTTAGCGACAATAGAAGGCTTCATTCGTAGATTAAGATCCTGTTAGACAAAGTTAATTATGGGTAATACCCAAACTTTCACGTAATAGATTCAGGCGTTCAATATCACCATCACTGGCAGCCTGTTGAAGAGATTTTGTTGGTGTGTGAATAAGGCGATTCATCAATTGATGAGAGAGCTGTTGGATAACTTTTTCTGCATCCGCTCCGTTTTGTATCAATGTGATAGCTTTTTCTGTCATTTCTGCACGTAACATTTCAGCGCTGTCTCGATATTCTCGAATCGCACCCACAGCACCTTGTGCCCGTAGCCAATCCATAAATTGCCCACTTTCTTGCTGGACAATATGTTCTGCTTGAATTGCAGCTGCTTGGCGTTGTTCTCGGTTATGTTGAATAATCGCTTCTAAATCATCAACGCTATAAAGATAAACGTTATTTAGCTTTTCAACATCTTGTTCAATATCACGAGGAACTGCAATATCCACCAGCAACATTGGCTGATTACGACGTTTTTTAAGCGCCCTTTCAACCATTCCTTTACCAATAATGGGTAATGGGCTTGCCGTAGAACTAATGACAATATCCGCTTGTGAAAGACATTCATCAATCTCTGATAATGTAATCACTTCGGCATCAACTTCATTAGCTAAACGTTGAGCACGCTCTTTTGTTCGATTCGCAATAATGATTTTTTTGACTTGATGTTCACGCAGATGACGAGCGACTAACTCTATTGTCTCGCCAGCGCCCACTAACAAAATAGTCAAAGAAGATAACGATTCAAAGATTTGACGCGCTAGCGTACAAGCTGCAAAAGCGACAGAAACCGCATTAGCACCGATTTGTGTCTCTGTTCTCACTCTTTTCGCAACTGAAAAAGATTTCTGAAACAAACGTTCCAGCTCTGAAGAGAGCGAATGATAGCTTTGAGAATCGGCAAAGGCTTTTTTAACTTGCCCTAATATCTGAGGTTCACCTAATACTAGAGAATCTAAGCCACTTGCCACTCGCATTAAATGGCTGACAGCTTTATTATCTTGATGCCAATAAACACTGCTTTTCAGTTCATTTGGCTCTATTTGGTGATATTGACATAACCAGCGAATAAGCTGTTCATGACTATTTTCTTTGTCTTCCATACTAAGATAGAGCTCAGTACGGTTACAAGTAGACAGCACAACACCGCCTCTGACAGCGGGTTGCTGTAAGAGGTTATTTAAGGCATCACCCATGGTATCGGGAGAAAAAGAGACTTTCTCGCGTAAAGCAACGGGGGCTGTTTTATGATTAATACCTAATGCTAATAACGTCATATCAACTATATCGAGTTATGAATAAATACCGCCTCGCGACTTGACTTAGTGTAAACCTAAAACAGCGCATTTAGTATGGACTCTTCATTTCCGACATTCTACTTGATGAACAGATTCAATAAAAGAGCTTACTTGAGTGATAGGAGATTTCTATACACAATTTAACGAAATATCGTTATATCATAAGGTTTATGATACTCTTTTTTTAACTAATAACGAATTAAAGGAATGTCTCAGCTATGCGTTCACGCTTTTTTTCAACCAAACAACTCCTGCGCCTTATCCCGCTAACGGCGTTGTTGCTGAGTGCCTGTAATCTAAATCAGATAAAGACCCAAGGTTCGGCATCTGATAATGATGTGCAATGGCAAGCTCGCCAACAAGCATTAAAGAAAATTTCACAATACGAAACCCGAGGCGCTTTTGCTTATATCGAAGATACAAACAAAACCTATGCCCGATTCTATTGGCAAGACAAAGCGGATGAGCGTTATCGCTTATTGTTAACCAATCCTTTAGGTACAACAGAACTCGATTTAAATGTCATGCCCGGTGTAATTGAAGTTACTGATAATAAAGGTAAAAAATATTATAGCGATAACCCTGCTGAGATGATCTACCAACTTACAGGAATGGTTATTCCACTGAAAAACCTACGTGCTTGGCTTGTGGGTTTACCAGGTGATGCCACTGATTTCGAGTTAGATGCTAATCACTTATTAAAATCTGTCACATTACCTGCACCTGAAGGCGATTGGATTGTGACTTACCAAGCTTATGATTCAAGTACTACCCCCAACCTGCCACAACGCCTTGAGCTAAAACAAGGTGAACGCACTATCAAATTAAAAATGGATAACTGGGATATACAGCAATGACACTAAGTTGGCCTTCTCCTGCCAAATTAAATCTTTTTCTCTACATTACGGGAAAACGCCCTGATGGTTATCACAATCTGCAAACGTTATTTCAGTTTTTAGATTATGGCGACACATTAACCATTACACCTCGTGATGATACCCAGTTAACTATCTTAACGCCGATTGATGGCGTAGAAGATAAAGATAATTTAATTATTAAAGCGGCTAAATTGCTGCGTGATTATTGTCAGAAACATAATATTGCTTTGCAGTATCACGGTGCAGATATCAGTGTTGATAAAAAATTGCCTATGGGAGGTGGCTTAGGTGGAGGTTCATCTAACGCGGCAACCACATTAATTGCACTTAATTACCATTGGCAAGCAGGTTTAAGTGATGAAACGTTGGCTGAATTAGGGGTTAGTTTAGGTGCAGACGTCCCTGTTTTTGTAAAAGGTCATGCTGCGTTCGCCGAAGGCGTTGGTGAAATTTTGACCCCAGCAGAGCCAAAAGAGCAATGGTATTTAGTCGCACATCCCGGAATTTCCATTCCAACACCGACAATCTTCACAGATCCAGAATTAAAACGTAATTCTCCTATTCGCTCTCTTGGCGCATTATTAAAGGCTCCGTTTGCAAATGACTGTGAAATGATCGCAAGAAAACGTTTTCGTGAGGTTGAATATCTGCTTTCGTGGCTGTTAGAATATGCACCGTCACGCTTAACTGGGACAGGTGCCTGTGTGTTCGGCGAGTTCGACTCACAAGTTGCCGCCAGTGAAGTGTTAATTAACGCCCCTGAGTGGGTGCATGGATTTGTAGCGCAAGGCGTCAACATTTCTCCTCTGCATTTATTCCGCTCAAGGATACCTGTGTTATTGCACCCGTAAGATGATGTTTACAAACCCTATGTTCATAAACACGTTTTTTACAGGTCAACAATATCTCTCTCTGGACGCAAGCCTGAGGTTTTTCTCGTGCCCGATATGAAGCTTTTTGCTGGTAACGCAACCCCGGAACTGGCTCAACGTGTTGCCAACCGACTCTACACTAGCCTAGGAGACGCGGCTGTAGGTCGTTTTAGCGACGGTGAAGTCAGTGTGCAAATCAACGAAAACGTACGTGGTGGTGATGTATTTATCATTCAATCAACCTGTGCACCTACTAATGATAATTTAATGGAATTAGTGGTCATGGTTGACGCATTACGTCGAGCTTCCGCTGGTCGTATCACTGCTGTTATTCCTTACTTCGGTTATGCCCGTCAGGATCGCCGTGTTCGTTCAGCCCGTGTTCCTATTACGGCAAAAGTTGTTGCGGATTTCTTATCTAGTGTAGGCGTAGACCGTGTTTTAACCTGTGACTTACACGCAGAACAAATCCAAGGGTTCTTTGATGTACCGGTTGACAATGTCTTCGGCAGCCCAATTCTTTTAGAAGATATGCTTCAAAAAGATTTGGACAACCCTATTGTTGTTTCTCCAGATATTGGCGGTGTTGTTCGCGCTCGTGCTATCGCTAAACTTCTGAATGACACTGATATGGCTATCATTGATAAACGTCGCCCTCGCGCTAACGTTTCTCAAGTTATGCACATTATTGGTGACGTTGCTAACCGCGACTGTATCCTTGTTGACGATATGATCGACACAGGCGGTACATTGTGTAAAGCAGCTGAAGCGCTGAAAGAACGTGGTGCTAAACGTGTATTTGCTTACGCGACTCACCCAATCTTCTCTGGTAATGCTGTTGAGAACATCAAAAGCTCTGTTATTGATGAAGTGGTTGTCTGCGATACAATTCCGTTATCAGCAGAAATCAAAGCATTAAATAAAGTCCGCTCATTGACCCTTTCTGGCATGCTGGCTGAAGCAATTCGTCGCATTAGCAATGAAGAGTCAATCTCTGCAATGTTTGAACATTAATTTGTTATAACATTCATTGCAATTTGAGATAACTAAACCCGCTATAGCATTTGTTATAGCGGGTTTTTTGTTGTTTTTTTCTAGATTAAGAGAATTTTAGGCAACAAAAAACCCGTTATCATTAAACGGGTCTATAGGTGTGTATTACAACGTATAATGACAACTATTATTCACTTAACATCAGTTTTTAATTTCTTGTTATTCTTATCTATTCTGATATTCATTTGTGATAATAACATTATGGATAACGGTGATTGTCATGACGACGATAACGTTCATCATGGTTACGTAACCACCAATATCTTTCTGCTATTGTTTCTCTACCACCAATACGGGCGCCAGCTAACCAAACTAGAGCACCAATAAAGATCCCCATTAAAGAGATATCCGCTAGAAATTCAGGGAGCCCTAATGGGAAAATATGGCTAAGAAGCGTATAACCAAGACTACCGAGCATCACAACCATCCCCGTAGCCATACATAAATTACCAACTGCAAATGCATGTTTATATTTCATGTTGCACCTCCAAGCGCGTCGTCAGACGATTCAACAACAAAATACATCGAATAACCTTTTATTCTTTGCAGTTATTATAGCCATAAATACTAAGAAGTTATTGTCGAAGGGATCACATCGCTCCGAAATTTATTGATAATTCTTAACAAAAAATGTGTTTTTTTCTTTCAAAAGAATAAAACAGCGCCGATTTTGTTATTTTCGCTCTTTTTGTTAAATCAAAAAGTTAACATTTCCTCTGCTTATCATTTCAAAAAACATTCTATGTAATCTATTTTGTGCTTCTGAGCTTAGACAGGTAAACTATGGGCTTTCTTTTAAGACGATAACAGTGAAAGGCTATTGTGAGTAAAATTAAACTTATCGTCGGGTTAGCAAACCCCGGTGCAGATTATGCCCAGACTCGTCATAATGCGGGTGCTTGGTATGTTGATTTATTGGCTCAACGTCATCAACAATCTCTAAAAGAAGAGAGTAAATTCTTTGGTTACACCGCGCGTATTAATTTGAATGGTAATGATGTTCGATTATTAGTGCCTACCACTTTTATGAATTTAAGTGGTAAATCGGTACAAGCGATGGCAAATTTCTATCGCATTGAACTTGATGAAATTTTAGTTGCACATGATGAACTCGATTTACCACCTGGTGTTGTTAAAATGAAGTTAGGTGGTGGCAATGGCGGTCATAACGGATTAAAAGATATTCAAAGTAAGTTTGCTAATAATCCGAACTTCTATCGTTTACGCATTGGTATTGGTCACCCTGGTGATAAAAATAAAGTGGTTGGTTTTGTATTAGGTAAACCCCCCATGAGTGAACAAAAATTAATTGATGACGCTATTGATGAAGCACTTTCATGCACAGACATTCTCATGCGTGATGGTTATGAGAAAGCCATAAACCGCTTACATAGCTTTAAAGCTTAATCAGCATTAGTAAGCAAACTCAATGACTTTCAAGTTATTAAGTGGGTAAATCACCCTCTTCTTTTGCGCGATTCATCCCTGATGATTTAATCAAACAGGGATTTGTTCTATAATAGCGCCAATTTTTTTTAACAGCACACAGCAGGAACACTCCCTCCTGTTGTTTTTATGTGACAAGGTGAACGTTTATGGGATTTAAATGTGGTATCGTCGGTCTGCCTAACGTAGGAAAATCTACACTGTTTAATGCCTTAACTAAGGCAGGTATTGAGGCAGCCAACTTCCCATTCTGTACTATTGAGCCAAACACAGGTGTTGTTCCAATGCCTGATCCTCGCTTAGATAAATTAGCTGAAATTGTTAAGCCACAGCGTATTTTACCTACAACAATGGAATTCGTTGATATTGCGGGTTTAGTAAAAGGCGCATCTAAAGGCGAAGGTTTAGGTAACCAATTCCTAACGAATATTCGTGAAACTGAAGCGATTGGTCATGTGGTTCGTTGTTTTGAAAACGACAATATCATTCACGTTGCAGGCAAAGTTGATCCTGCTGAAGATATCGAAACTATCAATACTGAACTTGCTCTTTCTGACTTAGATACCTGTGAACGTGCAATGCACCGTAATCAGAAAAAAGCCAAAGGTGGCGATAAAATTGCTAAAGCAGAAATGGAAGTGTTAGAAAAATGCTTACCGCATTTAGAAAACGCGGGCATGTTACGTGCTTTAGATTTAACTGAAGAAGAAAAAGCGACTATTCGTTATTTAAGCTTCTTAACGTTAAAACCAACAATGTATATTGCAAACGTGAATGAAGATGGTTTTGAAAATAACCCTTACCTTGAAACCGTTCGCAAAATCGCAGAAGCAGAAGGCTCTGTGGTTGTTCCTGTTTGTGCCGCGATTGAAGCAGACATTGCTGAATTAGAAGATGCTGAGCGTGAAGAGTTTATGCAAGATTTAGGCATCGAAGAGCCTGGTTTAAACCGTGTTATCCGTGCGGGTTACGCATTACTGAACTTACAAACTTACTTCACTGCGGGCGTTAAAGAAGTACGTGCATGGACAATCCCTGTTGGTGCAACTGCGCCACAAGCCGCAGGTAAAATCCACACTGACTTTGAAAAAGGTTTTATCCGCGCTCAAACTATCGCTTATAACGATTTTATCACTTATGGCGGTGAGCAAGGTGCAAAAGAAGCTGGTAAAATGCGTGCAGAAGGTAAAGAGTATATTGTTCAAGACGGCGATGTGATGAACTTCTTGTTTAACGTGTAAGTATCTTAATTACAAAAGCGACATTTTCTTAAATAAAAACCCAAAAGTTGATCTCCAGCTTTTGGGTTTTTTATGCTTTTGCATTAAATAAGTATTATTTCCACTGTGGTGGTATCATCTTATTAAAAATAGAGCCACAGTTCATTTCTCCATATGCTCTCATTCGGAAAAAAAGGCCGGTTGTTTCTGTGGTCTCATTACCACTTCCCAATAAATCAGATATAAAATCATAATAATCATAGCCCATTAATTTTTCATTTAATTCATTGGCTTTACGTATTAATGCATAAGCATAGAATTTCAATGATCGAGGCGACTCGTTCCCTAGACCAAATACATCGTTAGATGCATATTTAACAAATATAATTGCAAGGCACAGTAAGTATTTAGACTTTTCTTTATCCTTTAACCCGTTCAATTCAAAAATATCACATATTTGTTGATAATGTTCATTTTTGATTGATGTTGTTAAAATATTACCCCTTTGGATATCTATTAATTCTTTTAAAACCGAATACATTTCCTCTTGTTCTTTCTTATCACGACCAATTAATCTGTCACCAACCTGAATATGCTTATCAATGAAAGCAGAATTGAATCTTTCGGCATAGCCGCCAAAATTTGATGCTAGTTTATTAAATTTTTTATTAAGAGCAAAAACATTATAATTATCTTTAAAGATCTTAAAGTCTTTATTAAATAAAACATAAAGATTGCTTTCATTAACCTCCTGAAACATTTTATCGTTATAAAGATAAAATGAATTCCATTGTGTATCCGCTTTTTTAAGGTCGGCAAATAGCATTTTATTTAATTCATTATAGCTTGCTACCATCGTTTTATCTTCATTAATAATGATAATATTATTATCAACTGCTCCTTTGCCATCCCAATTGATACTTTCATCATTATCCGTTTTATGTATTTCAAAAAAACATTTCACCCTTTCTAATTTAAGGTATTTTTCATATAAAGTTCTAGATTTTTCTTGAATATCTAATTTTTCATGATAAAGAGTGACTGCCATTAACTTAATAAATCTCTCATTATTTTTCAACATGAAATCACTCTGTTCTTGATCATTAAAATACTTGGAAATCATATCCAGATATAACGATAAGTACTTTGGTTCTATATATTTTTCATTATTTTTATTCGAAGTTAATTTATTAAGCAAAGATTTAACATAATTTTTAATCTCGTTATCTTCCAAATAATATTCTTTTGAAAAAATGTGATCTAAAAATGACTTAATGTGTCGTGAATCTACATCTTTATTATTAGAATACTTCACTTCTTTGATTAATTGTTTAACGAGTTTTATTTTAATATCAGAATATTTATCATCAATAGTTCTGAGAGTATTAAATATTGATTTCTTACCTTGAGTATCAATTATAATTTGATTAATATAATTTTCACGCATGCATCCAAGATTAAATCTTATTTCTGCGCCATCAAGATTTGCATTAGAAAAATCCGCATCATTTATATGAATTTTAGTTCCGCTCAAATCACTATTTATAAACTTTGAGCCCTCCCAGAATATATCAATTAAATCAACATTGGAAATGTTAGAATTTGAAAAATCACTATTTGTTTTAATTCCCAAATAATTAAGTTTATTTAAAACATCAAAATTTTCATTCCTGATGTCTTTATCGCAATATGTTTTTCTTTGACTAATAGTATCTATATTTTTAAGCAGATCTCTGTATTTAATGGCTTTATTTTTATTAATCTCTTGATCCTTATTTTTATAACCTGATTTACATGTAGCAGTTATTAACTTTATATCCAATATCCTTTTTGCAAAAGATAAGTTCTTAAAAGAAGGATTATAATCCGCCATATCAACAGCGGCAGTAGTATCCTTAGCCAAATGAGCCTTTAGATATGTAAATACTATATTCATAATGGTTGCCTATATAATTAATTATGTATCGTAAATGACAATAACAAGCATTTATGATTTCTACTTTAATAAAGCAACCACCATTCAAATAACTTAAAAGAAATCATTCCAATAACTTTATAAAAGAATCACCATACACATCTAAAAAATGAGAAATTATCATCAATACTTTAAAAAATACCCCAAAGTTGGTAGCCAACTTTTGGGGTGCAGTTTACTGTGGGCTCTGTGTTTTTTAAACGAACGAAATGAACTTATTTTTCATCTGTACTTAACATTACACCCAATGTAATGGAACAATATTACGAAACGTATCACTAAAATATTTTATTCCATAATCTTTCATTTCTGAGAAAATTTCACTTGTACATGAAAATATAGATGTAGATACGTTACCTTGTCCTAATAATCTATTGCACCACCTATCAAAATTTCCATCTTGCAGACTAGGCGTCAATTCACCCGCTTTCAACATTAAAGCATAAGCATACACTCTTAATATTTGAGGTGAATCGCTTTCTACTCCAAATACAGAACTGGATGAGTATTTTACAAATACGGAGGCAAGACTGAACAAACATTGTGATTGCTCTTCATTAGTTAATAATTCAAATCCATAAGCATTACTGATTTTTTGATAATGCGATCCTTCAATAATAATTTTTTTATTTTCATTTTCACAATTATTATCAGTAACTAATAATCGTGAAAATATTGCTATTAATTTTTCTTGTTCATCCGTATTCGTTAATTTTTGTTTTATCTCAATGGGTCTACCTATTAAAGCGTCATGAAATCTTTCATGATAATCCCCTAAATCTAATAATGGCAATAACTTATCTGACTTCGCTTTATTTAGGGTTGCATTATAACTGTCTTTAAATATTTCAAAATCTTTATTAAATAATTCAAAGTAATTAATTCTTTCAACAAACTGACATTCATCTTTGATATAAAGGAAAAAATTATTCCAATTTACATCCATACCTTTGCCATCAAAGAATAGCATATCCACTAGTTTTCCATGGTTAATCATTATCGTTTTATCACCACTTACAATAATATAATTGATATTTTCCTTATCACTCCAGTCAACTTTTTTATTATTTCCAAAATATTCATTTTCAACGAAACCTTTTACTCTTTCTGTTTCAAGATACTTATCGTATAAATACCTTCCTTTTTCCTGAATAGCTAAGTCATTATGATAAACACTCAATGCCATTAATTTAATGAAAGAGCTATTTTTTTTCATCATGTATTCTTTAATACTTTCATTATCAAGCTTACTGATTAAATCTAAAATAAAGAATAAAGGGCCAGGAGATAGCTTCTTAGAAAACATACTATCTTTTTCCATTAAATACTTAATATCTAATAACTCTTTAGAAAAACTTCTAATGGTCTCATCTTCCAAATAATATTTTTCAGACGTTATATTATTGATTATTGAATCAATAGGAAATGATGCTAAATTCATCTCAATACTATTTTTTATTGATTTTATTAGCTCTTTCACAAGTTTTATTTTTATTTTTTTGTATTTATTGCTTATCGTATTTAATGTATGAAACAATGTTCTATCACTTAAACTTTCATTTAAGAGATTATTACTTTCATTTTCATTAAAAGATTTAACTTGAAAATTAAGTTCGATCCCATCGAGATTAGCATCTGTAAAATCAGCATTACTTATATTAAGTTTAGCACCTGATAAATTACTATTCTTAAATACTACCCTGTTTAGTAAAGCAAATCTTAAATCAACATCACTTAGATTAGAACCAGAAAAATCAATAACTTCATCTAATTGTTCATTATTCTTTGAAAAATTGAATTGAGTATTTCTAAGATCCCTATTTTTAAACCAAACATCGTTTAAATCAATATTTTTGAAATCTTTATTTCTAAAATCATTCAAACACGCCACTATTTTTGCTTTTTTTATTAAACTTTCTTTATTCAATTCATTTAACTCCCCTCTTTTAAAAGCTTCTTTATATTTAGATATTCTGTCAATTGCATCTAATCTTTTTGATAATAGCTCATAATAATTTAATTTATCCAGAGCACATCGAAAAACACTATTTCCATTATTTAATTTGATGGCTGTGTTTTTTATTTTCAAATTTAATAAGTTACGTGCAAAATAAATATTATTTAAAGATGGATTATTATATGCAAAATCAACCGCAGATAGTGTGCTATTAGATAAATGTGATTTTAAATATAGCGATACATCACTCATGATATTCTCCCATGTAATGCCCTCAAAGTAGATAAAATATTTTTAACTATTTTATATTCATGTTATGAACAATATAAAAAATTATTAATCAAATGCGCTATAATAAAAGGCACAACATTTAGAATTATCTTAATCACTAATACAATACAGTTAATCATAAGGTGAATCATCATGTCACAATTACCACTTCCTTCTTCTCATGCAAGGTTTATTGCACTTCGCCTCCTCCCTAATGAAGATGTGATTATGGCATTACGACAGATGATTAAAAAACAAAACCTGAAATCAGCATTTATTGCAGGTTGTGTGGGCAGTTTAACAGATGTGGTATTACGCTTTGCAGGCCGTGAAGAAAATCGCTATCTTACAGGTAAATTTGAAATTGTTTCACTCATTGGAACATTAGATGACCAAGGTGAACATTTGCATTTAGCGGTTTCAGATGAAAATGGATTAATGTGTGGTGGACATATGATGCCAGGTTGTACAGTGCGCACAACGCTAGAACTCGTTATTGGTGAGTTAGAGCAAGTGACTTTTAGCCGTCAGCCTTGTGAACACTCTGGTTATGAGGAGTTGGTCATCACACCGCGTAAATAGCCTTTTTATAAAAAGAGCGTTATTGATGCAAAATAATAAAACCAATAGTCACTATCCTTTGTAAAGGTTTTTAAACTATGTCTACAACTCCTCTAATTTCGAGCCGTACTCTTGTGCTCATTGTTGTTTCTATTGCAATAAATATGATCGGTGGTCAAATCACCTCAATGGTCAAACTTCCTATCTTTTTAGACTCCATCGGCACGCTTATCTGTGCCTTATTAGGTGGTCCATGGGTTGCATTATTTACTGGATTATTAACCAACCTATTATGGGGATTAATTAGTGGCCCAATAGCTGCAGCATTTGCACCTGTTGCCATGATGATAGGATTAAGTGCAGGTTTATTAGCGCGTGCTGGTGGTTTTCGTTCATTAACTCGAGTTATTGGCTCAGGTATTATTATTACTTTAGCGTTAATGATTGTCGCTGTTCCAATTCGGACTTATTTATTTGGTGGTGCCACAGGCAGTGGCGCAGATTTCTTTGTCGCTTATTTTCATGCGGTTGGTGAAGGGCTTATTGAATCTGTTGCAATTACTGTTTTAGGTGCAAATCTCGCCGATAAAATATTATCAGCGATTATTGCTTGGTTATTAGTACGTCAATTACCACAAAAAACACAACGCAACTTCCCTGCAATGGCTAAGGTTCGCTAATAATGCATCCCTTTACCTCATTGGCATTATGGCTTTGGCTAAGTGCCAGTGTGCTGTTTTTATCATTAAGTTTACCACTGCTGATAATTAGCAGTGGTACTTTTATTAGCTTATTACTTTGGAAAGCCTCTCGCTGGCGTTGGCGCCTTATTGCATGGTTGATGATCCCTATGGCGATAGGCCTATGGTTAGTTCATAGCGGTTGGCTTGCTTATTGGTTAACAGGTGGCATTTTAGATACCAGTAAACAAACTATGGCAATAACGCTATGGCTAAGATTATTAGCAATAATAAGCGGTGCTCAATTGTGGTTGCAGTACACTTCAACCGAACAATTTATTAGAGCCTTATTTGCTAGCCGTCTACCTATGAGTCTTTCCTATTTATTAGCAGGGCCTTTGTTACTTGTAGAACAATTGCGCCAACAATTACACAATATAAGAGAAGCACAATTAGCACGAGGTGTACCTCTTGATGGTTCATTCTGGCAACGTCTAATCACATTGCCTGCTATTGTCTTGCCACTTATTAGCCATGTATTAAGTGATTTAACTATTCGTAGCGCTGCATTAGATATGCGAGGATTTCGTATTATTGCAAAACGTACCACGCTTTCTCCTCCTGTCGATACACCACTACAAGAGATGTTACGCTATTTTATTTTACTGCTTATCTTTGTTGAAGGAGCTATTTGGCTATGGTCATAAATCTTCAGCAATTTAGTTTTACCCCTAAAGACGATGAGCAACCTATTATTGGCCCTATTGATCTACAATTAAAGCAAGGAGAATGGCTTGTTGTTTTGGGAGGAAATGGCAGTGGAAAAAGCCTTCTTGCCCAACTACTAGCAGGTTGGCATCCCGATTTATTAACAGGCTCAGTGCAAGGCTTAGGAATTGTACAAAATATTGCTCTGGATAAAAGCCGATTAGTGTCACTCGCCCCCGGTAGACAACTTGTTCAACAATCTCCTCAATTACAACTTTCAGGTTGTGCTTTTACAGTAGAGCAAGAGATTGCTTTTGGCCCTGAAAATTTAGGGTTAAGTGATAATGAAGTTCGATTTCGCGTAAAAGAAGCAATGATATTAACGCAATGTGACAGTCTTCGTTTCCGCCACCCTTCTACACTGTCAGGCGGAGAAGCGCAGCGTGTTGTAATTGCGAGCGCCCTTGCCATGCACCCTAAATTATTATTGCTTGATGAAGCATTTAGTCGTTTAACACCAAATGCAACACAACAATTACAGCAACGCATTAAACGGTACGCACAAGAGCACACATGTAGTGTGATTATTTTTGAACGCAATTTATTGCCTGCAATAACACTTAGTGAACAATTTTTATTGTTAGAAGCAGGAACAATAAAAGCAGCAGGTGCTTTAGAAGATATATTTCCTTTCTTATTTACAACAATTAATGCTCCTGATGCATGGCTAGCTTTAAATTGGTTAGTTGAAAACCATCATTGGAAAAAAAATATTGTAAATAACGATAAGGCTTTACTTAAGGCTTTTAAGGAGTTTCATGTTACAGCTTGATAAAGTGACTTATCGTTGGAGTGAAGATGTTCCACCGTGTATTTCTCAATTATCTTTAACATTAAATCAAGGTGAATGGATAACACTCGTTGGTGATAATGGTGCGGGTAAATCAACACTATTACGTTTAATTGCAGGGTTGTTAACCCCTAATGAAGGTGAGATAAAACTCAATAATCAGTCATTATCTCAAATGAAAGCACAGCAACGTGCTCAATATATTGGTGTATTATTCCAAGAGCCTGAACGACAAATATTTCATAACACCGTAGAAAAAGAAATTTCTTTTGGCTTGAAACAACGCAAGTTTTCTAAAGAAGAGATTAAAAAACGTTTGGATGAAACATTAATGCTTTGCGGTTTAAGCAATGTCGCTGATGTTCATCCTTTAGATTTACACGCAGGTCAACGTAGAATGGTTGCCGTTGCAAGTTTGAGTATTCTATCCCCCCAAATATTACTACTTGATGAACCGACACGCGATTTCGATGCACATTGGCTAACATGTTTTGAGAACTGGCTTCAGGTACAAAAAACATTAGGTACATCTGTTCTTGCTATTAGCCATGATCTTGATTTTACGGCACGTCATTTTCAGCGGGTTATCCATTTATCCTCAGGAAAATTAATTGCTGATGGTGCTCCTGAAAATGTATTAATGAGCTCAACGTTGCAATCCCTTTCAGATATACCCGCTCCTACGTTATACTCATTAAGTCAGAAATTAAAATTACCAATAAAAAACAGCCCTGTTGAATGGGCTAAAATGTTAATTAAGAATAAATAGAAATCATAATATTGACTCATAATAATCTTAAGATTTATTTCTATTATTATCATTTATTTTGTTGCTGGAGATAATTAAATGGAAATCTTTCACATGGTATTAGACTCGTTGAGTCACTTATCTCCTATTACCCTATTCTTATCTATTATCTTAATCACAGCTGGAAAATCGACCATCGGTATTTCTTCATTTTTGCCACCAGCATCTTTGATGTTGATCTTTATTTTCGGTGCCTGTTTACCGCTTTACTCCCCGATATTTCTTTGGTTAGCAACCAGTCTTGGTGCCTTATTAGGTTCAATTTTAAGCTATGAATTGGGGTATGCAATTTATCGTTTTCCTCGTCTTAAATTGTGGGTTAAGCGTTATCAATCAAAAATAAATCGAGTTCAACAGTTATTAAAAAATAAAACGTACTATATTTTGTTTATTTCTCGATTCTTAGCTGTCTTTCGTTATTTAACACCCTTTAGTGCAGGTTTATTAAAATTACCTGCTTATGGTATTTATATCACTAGCGCTATTTCTGCATTGGTGTGGTCTGCAATGTTTATTCTAATTGCAACAGGGGTGCTCTCTATTGCATTATAGAAATACTGATTAATCCTTAATTTTACTTATTTTCTTAATTCTCAAACTCATCTATTTTCACTTTTTTTCGCAAAATTATTTAAATTCCTACCAACTTCTCTTTTTTCCATTTTATTTTTTATTATCGATAAATAGGCTATTTTTTAGCTCATTTTATCGTTTCCCTAGCAAGTTATTGATATTTTCTTTTGTGTTTTATGACTATCACCATAATTATGATTAAAAATTGCATAATTACTATGTTGATCACAAATTGTTATTTTCTTGTTTTAATTTCATTACGTCACTTCACAATTCTTTAACTTTCTTGTTTTCTACAAAAGTTGTCATGTTGTATACAAGTTAGTGTGAAACATTCACCTGCGTTTTTATGTACAGGAACAACATCATGAGAATAAGAAAAACAAAGCTTGCCATCGGTATTGTTGCTGTTATTGCTGTTGTCTCATTAGCAGTAATCGGCAAAAAAGAGAATGCGAATAAACAATTTCTCTCTGTAGCAACCGCTTCAACAGGAGGAACGTATTATCCGATGGGAGTGGGTTTAGCAAACGTATGGAGTACACATCTTAAGGACAGAGGTGTTCAAGTAACAGGACAATCTTCAGCAGGATCGATAGAAAATATCTATTTAATGCAGAAAAATGAAGCTCAACTTTCAATTTTACAAAGCCTTTTAGCCGTAGAGGCTTATGAAGGGGTGCGTAATTTTGAAGACAAACCAGAAAAAGATCTGCGTTCAATTTCTATGTTATGGCCTAATGTTGAGCACTTTGTTTTAATGGATAACAAAGTAAAAACGGGCACATTAGACGATATTCGCGCGACTAGCTTTTCTGTGGGCCCTCAAGCCAGTGGTACTGAACAATCCACGATTATTATTCTTCAAGGTGTGAATTTAACTAAAAAAGATATCACACCTGAATATCTTGGATATGGCGATACCGTTTCTGCCATGCGAGATGGCCGCCTTGATGGTGGTGCATTACCTGCTGGGGTGCCAGCTTCTGCGGTAACTGATATGTACGCAAGTGGTGTCAGTGCAAAATTACTCGAAGTCACGGATAAGCAACTTGATGATATCAATCATGTAGCGAATTCATGGTTTCGTTTTGAAATCCCCGCCAACACCTACCCTCGTCAAACTGAAATGGTCAATACGATTGCTCAACCTAATATCTTAATGACCACAACCCGCATTGATAATGATCTGGTTTATGAGTTGACAAAAACCATGTTTGAGAACCTTCCAGAGGTTCACCAAGTTCACAGCGCAGCCAAGTACATCACCACAGAAAATGCATTAAAAGGTGTTTCTGTACCATTACATTTAGGGGCTTACCGCTACTACAAAGAAATCGGATTAGAGATCCCTGATTATCTTATTCCACCAGAAGCTCAAACGCAGACTAATAATAAATAACAGGAGTGAGTTATGACTAACAATGACCACCTAACTCCGGTAGAGCCACCTGCATTAGATAAAGAAGCAAGCTCCGGCAATCGCCAACTTGCAGGTATTTACCTGAAAATTACCACGACTCTTGCAATATTAATTTCGCTTTACGCTATTTATTCCAACGCATTATCAAATACCCAAGAATTTTACCGTAATACTATTTTTCTTAGTGGTATTTTAATTTTAGGTTTTATTTTGTTTCCATTCTCTAAGCGTTTTTCAACGCCTAAATTTAATGGATGGGATTATCTTTTTATTGCTTTAACATTAATCAGTTATGGATATTTTTTCTTTAATTACGTCGATCTTCATGTCGTAAGAAAAAGTATTCCAAATACTACCGATTATGTCATGGCAATACTGGGTATTATTGTACTGTTTGAAGCAGCAAGAAGAACCACTGGGTATTTCATTCCAGGGCTTGCAACTTTTGCCATTATCTATGCTTTATTTGGTCAGTATTTTATGGGTATTTTCGGTCATGCCGGATTTTCCGTAGAAAGATTGTTATACCGTTTATTTATGACCAGTGAAGGTATTTTTGGGATCACCCTTTCAACAGCCTCGACAGCGATTGTTGTCTTTATTCTTTTTGGATCGTTCTTAAGTGTCAGTGGCGCAACAGCCCTGTTTAATGACTTAGCACTTGCTCTTGCGGGTCGTCGCCGAGGTGGTCCTGCTCAAGTCGCTGTTATTTCATCTGCATTAACAGGTTCATTAAGTGGAAGTGCTGTCGCCAACGTAGCAACAACGGGGACTTTTACCATTCCTTTAATGAAAAGCATTGGATTAACGCCTCGCTTTGCGGGTGCCGTAGAAGCAACAGCATCAACAGGCGGTATGATAATGCCACCTATTATGGGTGCTGCCGCATTTATTATGGCGGGCTTTTTAGGTATTTCTTATACCACTATTGTTATTGCAGCGATTATTCCAGCGTTGTTATATTACGCAGCTTTAATTATGGCGATTGATATCGAAGCCAAAAAACAAGGATTAAAAGGTTTAAGTAAAGAGAACATCCCACAAGTTAAAGCGGTATTAAAAGCGCGGGGTTTATTATTACTACCTTTAGTTATTGTTATTGGCACCTTATTAGTGGGTAAAACACCTATTTATGCAGGCTTCTTAGGTATTCTGACCATTATTGTCGCAAGTTGGATAACGCCTGATAAATCAGTCCGTATGACATTAACTAAAGTAGCTGACGCCTTAGCGGAAGCGGCTCGTGGATCTGTTCAAGTGACTGTCGCTTGTGCTGCAATCGGTGTCATCATCTGTGTTGTAACAATGACAGGTATCGGTGCAACATTGGCATTCAATATCGTCTCAATGACAGATAACACATTATGGATGATCTTATTAGTCGTTATGCTAGTGTGCATTGTATTAAGTATGGGTTTACCTTCAACGGCGTTATATATTGTCGTAGCCGTTACAGTGTCACCTATCTTAATTAAAGCGGGTGTTATGCCTTTAGCGGCTCACTTCTTTGTTTTCTGGTTCGGAGCTTTATCCAATATTACACCACCCGTAGCATTAGCGAGTTATACCGCGGCCAGTATTGCAAGAGCGGATCCAATGCAAACATCATGGGATGCGGTTCGTTTAGCACTTCCCGGTTTTATTATTCCGTTTATTTTAGTCTATAACCCTGCTTTACTGATGCAAGGTGATAATTTAGGTGTACTTTCAATTGGATTAATGATTATTAGTGCATTAATCGGAATTTATGCACTCAGTATCGCAACGGCAAACTTCTGGATGATTAAAACAACATGGTTTGAGCGTATTGCATTTGCAGCAGCGGCAATTCTAATGATTAAACCAGGCTTATATACCGACCTTTTAGGTGTCGCCTTGATCCTATTAACGGGTGCATTCCATTTATTACGGTCTAAAAAACAGTTAGCCAATATGGAGCATGCATCTGGAGAAAACTAGATGATACAAAAGATCTCACGCCAAAAAGCGTCGCATCAAATTCTTGAGCAGATAAAGCAAAATATTAGTAACGGGACTTACCCTATTGGTGAAAAGTTACCCTCTGAAAATGTACTTGCTGACGCCTTTGGCGTCAGTCGAGTTCCCATCAGAGAAGCATTAGGTGTCTTAGAAGCCAGTGGCATAGTCACTTCACGCCAAGGGGGTGGTCGCCGTGTAATTGACCATTCTATACTCAGTAAATATGAACCATTGGTAATGGAAATTGCTTGCCCTGAAGAGATAGATTCACTGCTCGAAATGCGTGAGGTCATTGAACATGAAGCGGCAGCTATTGCCGCTTTACGTCGAACACCAGAAGAATTACGCGCTATCGAAAACGCCCACGATGCCTTTGTTTTAGCAACAAGACAAAACAAAAGTATTGGTCATAAAGAGGACTATCAATTTCATCGTTCTATTATGGTTGCCTCTCATAATTCTTTTTTTGTCCAGATCTTAGATAACTTACACGAACTCTACCTTGGCGTATTAATGTATTCGCTAAGTAAAAACAAAGGACGAGATACTGAAATTGAGCGAGTGATTGCGGAACATGAGGCAATTGTTGAATCAATACGCCAACAAGATCACGATGAAACAAGCCATAGAATGCGTCTTCATTTAACCAATGTACGTGGCAAATTAAAGCGATTACAACAAGAACCCTGTTAATTTAAAATTTATAAAATGGATAATATTATGGCTTATGACGTGATTATTATTGGTGCGGGATTAGTTGGATTAGGGGTTGCAAGTGCGCTACAAGAGAGTCAACCTGAGCTGAAATTGCTAGTGATTGATAAAGAGTCAGGCCCTGCTGCTCACCAAAGTGGGCATAACAGTAATGTTGTTCATTCAGGTATTTATTACACACCTGGGAGCCTTAAAGCAAGGCTGGCAAAACAAGGCAACATTACGACATATGCGTTTTGCCAACAGCATAATCTCTATTATGATCGTTGTGGCAAAGTTATTGTTGCTACCAATGAAAAAGAGTTAAAAGCGTTAGAAAATATCTATCAACGTGGCATTGAAAACGGGCTTGAAGTTATCAAAATGACTGAATCTGAACTTAAAGTCAGAGAGCCTTATGTCAATGGTATCGCGGCTCTATTAGTTCCTGATGCAGGTATTGTGAATTATCCTGAAATTGCAGCGAAACACGTTGAAATTATTCAATCACGAGGCGGTGAATTTGCATTTGGACAAGCGGTGACAGCAATTAATGAAACCGATGATACTGTTACTGTCACAACATCCAATAATCAATTTACAGGCAAATGGTTGATTAATTGCGCCGGCTTATTTAGTGATCGTATTGCTAAAATGGCAGGTTATGACACAGGAATGAAAATAGTCCCATTCCGTGGTGAATATTTTATGCTTAATGCAAATAAAAACTACTTAGTAAACCATCTTATCTACCCTGTTCCTAATCCTGATTTTCCCTTCTTAGGGGTACACTTTACGCGCATGTATAACGGGCATCGTGATGTTGGACCTAACGCAGTATTAGCATTTAAGCGTGAAGGCTATAAAAAAAGCGATATTAACTTAAAAGATCTTGCTGAAGTGCTGACTTATAAAGGATTTTGGAAAATTGCTGGAAATTATTTAGGTGAAGGAATGGCAGAGCTTCGCCGCTCATATTCACGTAAATTATTTACTGCAAATGCACAGAAACTCATTCCTGATTTACGTGAAGCAGATATTCATCCAGGTCCTGCGGGTGTTAGAGCCCAAGCGTTAACTCGTGAAGGGAAATTAGTAGATGATTTTCATTTTGTAAAAGGCAAACGCTCGCTGCATGTTTGTAATGCTCCATCACCTGCTGCAACCGCATCTATTGAAATAGGCAGAGAAATAGTAAAAGAGCATTTTTCTTTGTAATTGAAAAAATAGACTGCAAGTAAAAACAACAAATGGCACTGAGATTAATCAGTGCTTTTTTATTTTTATATCATTCACTGATTTCTTTTAGCGCTTCATTCATTAGCCACTGTTGAAATATTTCCATTGATGCTGTCATTGGCTTTGATTTTAAATATGTTAGCCAATATTTTCCCAATTCAACTTCTATTTTAAAGGGTTGTACTAACTGACCATTTTTAATTTCTCTTGAAAACATTTTTGCTGGTGCTAATGCAACTCCCCCTTCATAAATTGCGCTTTCAATCATTAAGCGTGAAGAGTCAAAAATAGAGCCTGTTATTTTTATCGGCGGCATTTCTGCTCTTTCAAACCATTGTAACCACTCATCTTCTCGATAAGAGCGATATAAGTTTTCATTTATTAAATCTGTCGGATGTTGTAAACGTTTCGCTGTATCTGATGAACATAACACCGTTAATGGCGCAGAAAATAACGCTTTATTATGTGTCAATGGCCATAAACCTTCACCAAATCGAATCGCAAAATCTAATCCTTCAGTAGCCAAATTAACCACATTATTATTTGTTCTTAAATTTACTTCTATTCTTGGATATAACTGCCTAAATTCAGCTAATCTAGGTAATAACCATCCCACCGCAAATGTGCCAACAGCCGCAATTGAAACAACATCGCGATATTCACCACGTTCAAATTGCTTAAATACACGCTCAATATCACTAAAAGCCGTTGTTAACACAGAAAATAAAATCTGGGCATCATCCGTCATTTCTAAGCCACGGGGTAAACGCTTAAAAAGAATAACGCCAAGTCGCTCTTCTAACATTCTCACTTGTTGGCTAACAGCACCTTGAGTGACATACAGCTCTAATGCCGCTTTGGTGAAATTAAGGTGCCTTGCTGAAGCTTCAAATGCACGTAATGCATTTAGGGGAAGATGAGTTCGCATAATATTTTTAGCCATTAGATTTTCTATAGGCTAAGGTGATTTATTATCGATTGTCAATAAATCAATTAAATAGGATATTGCACCACATAAATAAACGGCTCTATATCTACTCAATAACTGTCTATTTATATTGATATTTTCTTTATTAACTTAATATGAGCAACAATGACTATGTTTAAAAAAACATTTCGCCAAACAGCGACGATTGCAGTTTCATTAATATCTCTATTGGCATCTCCAATGTTATGGGCTAACACCAATAATACGATTGAAGAACAATTAAGTACGCTTGAAAAATATAGCCAAGGTCGTTTAGGTGTTGCTTTAATCAACACGGAAGATAATTCACAAATAACATACCGCGGTGAAGAACGTTTTGCGATGGCAAGCACAAGTAAGGTTATGGCTGTTGCGGCAGTTTTAAAAGAGAGTGAAAAACAAGCGGGATTATTAGATAAGAATATTACAATTAAAAAATCCGACTTAGTTGCTTACAGCCCTATTACAGAAAAACATTTAGTAACAGGAATGTCTTTAGCTCAATTAAGTGCTGCTACGTTGCAATATAGCGATAATACAGCAATGAATAAAATCTTAGATTATTTAGGCGGTCCAGCCAAAGTCACTCAATTTGCACGTTCAATTAATGATGTAACTTATCGCCTAGATCGTAAAGAGCCTGAATTAAATACAGCAATTCATGGTGATCCCCGTGATACGACTTCTCCAATTGCTATGGCTAAAAGCCTTCAAGCATTGACATTAGGTGACGCATTAGGTCAATCTCAACGTCAACAGCTTGTTACTTGGTTAAAAGGCAATACAACAGGTGATCACAGTATTAAAGCGGGTTTACCAAAACACTGGATTGTTGGGGATAAAACTGGCAGTGGTGATTATGGTACGACTAATGATATCGCCGTTATTTGGCCTAAAAACCATGCGCCATTAATTTTAGTGGTCTATTTCACACAACAAGAACAAGATGCAAAATACCGTAAAGATATTATTGTGAAAGCCACAGAGATTGTAACAAAAGAATTTTCCAATTCATCTCAAAAAAAATAAATTTCTTTATTGATAATCTAAACAGGAAATTAAATATAATAGAGCTACTTATTAGCTCTATTATTACAAGAGTACACAGAACAATATAAGCAGAACAATATAAGAAAAACAACTTAAAGATAAAAAATTAGACTGTAATAAATAAGCCTAATATACTTACTTCCATTAAATGGATTTATTTTAAGGAAGTAAGATGTCCGATTTTTTTGAATTAATTGGTGAGTTATTATCGTGTGCGGGTCAAATAACGCTTACACATATCAGACTTTGTATCATCATTCTTACAATATTAATGTTAATTATATTCTCTTTATATACTTGGTCATTTGATATCTATTTTATTGGTGCATCATTATTTATTTGTATGTTGCTTTATACACTAGAAATATATCGTTTTATTAAAAGCTGGATAATTTAACTTATAGTTATAAAAAAGCCTCCGTTAACTTTAACTAGAGGCTTTCTCAACTAAGAATATCGTGTGATAATTTAAAATCAACTAAACCTAGATGTTTAGAAAATTAAAGTGGCAAAGCAAAACTCACTTTTACCGTTTCCATTGGTACTTCTGTTTTTATACTTTGGATGCTTGGAATTTGTGTTAAATAATCGGCATGGAAGCGACGATACGTTGCTAAATCTTTCGTCACAATTCGAATTAGCGCATCGCATTCGCCTGCCATTAAATGACACTCAACCACTTCAGGTAATACCTTGATAGCCTTTACAAATTCTTCAATAGTTTCAGCATCTTGTGCTCTAAACCAAATTCTTGCAAATAAAGATAGTCCTGCATCAACCTTACTACCATCTAATACAGCAACATAACGAGTGATCACACCAGATTCTTCAAGTAAACGTACGCGACGAAGACAAGGAGAAGGTGAGAGTCCAACCTCTTTTGCCAGCTCAATGTTCTGGATTTTGCCATCACGTTGAAGCACCTGCAAAATATGTTTATCTATCTTATCTAATTTTATTGACATCAAAGATTAACCTTAATTCTATTTGTGGAATTTTATTGCCAATTAATTCTTTTTGTTAGCAACAAAGCAACCCGATTTTTTCGAAAACATCATATAATCTTTCCGATAAATTTCACAGCAAAAACGATATTTCTCTTAAACTCTCTCTATCAGGTGAAAAGATGGAATTTAACACTTTATTCTTATTCGCATTAACGGTTCTGCCACTTATTTGTACACCTGGGCCTGATATTCTTTTTATCTCATCTCAAGGACTATCAGGCGGTATGAAATCTGCATGGGTTGCCAACGCTGGCGTTATATCAGGCTATTTAACCCATGCATTACTGAGCGCATTAGGGCTTGCAGCCTTAGTGTCAGCATCACCCATTTTATTTCATTTACTCAAATGGGTTGGTGTGTTTTATATCAGTTATCTTGCAGTCAAAATGCTGATATCCGCCTGCAAAAAAGGTCAATTAGCCCTCGATGCCTCAAAAACCTCACACTTATTTCGTAAAGGTTTTTTAACCAGTTTTCTTAATCCTAAAGGACTATTAGTTTATCTCGCTATTTTACCAAACTTTATTGATAATCATAATGATATCGCAACACAATCATTGCTTTTATCTGGGATATTTATCACGACTTGCTTAATTATTTATGGTTTGCTCGGCACTTTTTTTGCTTATATTGGCTTAAAAGGCGGTTTAAGTGAAAAACGTCGCCGCTATAACGATGGCATCGCGGGTGGATTACTCACATTTGCAGCAATTAATCTGGCTTTAAATTAGCCTTAATCCTAAGCACTATTTATTATTCTAATCAGAGCATGTTGATCTTTTCTGCTTATTTTTACAGCAAGAAAAGAGTGTAAAGCAACCCATTCAACAATTATGGGCATTGATTGATATTAACCATGACCACTTAAAATAAAACAAACGTCAAAACAACCCTACGGGTTCGACCACAAGAATGCCTCTATTTAAGTGGTCGAATATCTGCCCATAATAATTGACAGTTTGCGGTTAACGGTCTTATTTCACCTTCTCGAATATCAGGTAACCACCAAGCCCCCTGTCCTTTTGATAAACTCTGGCAAGTCGCGCCAATTAAAGTCCATTCACCTTGGGTGACATAAATTAATCCTGCATGAGAACTAGGTAAAATAAGCGGTTGTGTTATTAAGGTCGTCTCTGCTTTCCAACATGTCCGACGCACCATAATATTTAGACACTTTACGCTGCCTTTAATAAGTTCAGATTTAACAGGAATATCACCTGAAAAATCAAAAGGCTGATAAAAGTCAGTCACGGAATGATTAAGAAAACCAGGACTATTTAAATTGATGCCATTACCTTCTAATAGCACTATTTGCCGTTCAATGTCAGGAAACTGTCCTAATGAGCTATTCTCTTCGATAAAGGTTAAACACGCTCGCCATGAAAAATCATTATTAACTGGCCAACACACAATTTCTTGCGTTGTGCCTTTTTGATTATTCCATGATATAAACGGTAACTCTTGTTGATCAAAACAACGTAGCTTCATTGTATCCTCCTTCAATATCTGGCTATCAGTCTGATAATGAGGTTAAGGATCAATCATTGGAGATTACCGTCAATAAATCAATAGTTAACTTTTAAAAATGTGCGCTGGCGTCAGCTATTTACGTCGTAATTTTCTGCACCCTTCTCCAATAATTTCCATTCCTTTTTCAGTACGACTATTCCATTGAAAAGAAGAGTTTAAACGAAATGCATGATTAAATTGAGAGCTGGTGGAAAACATTGAACCTGGCGCAATACTGACACCTCTCTCTAATGCAAAATGATAGAGTTTATTCGCATCAAATGTTGATTCAAATTCTAACCAGAGAAAATATCCTCCTGATGGAATATTCACTTTTACATCATCTGGTAAATGCGTTTGTATCGCTTGTAACATACGATAACGCCTTTGTTCTAATAATAATCTTAATCGGCGAAGATGCGTATCATAGCCACCTTGTGACAAATAATCGGCAATAGCTTGTTGTGTTGGCATACTCGCAGATACTGTACTCATCATTTGCAACTGCTGTATTTTTGTTGCATGTTTTCCAGCTGCAACCCAACCCACACGAAATCCTGGTGCAAGGCATTTAGAAAAAGAAGCGCAATGTAAAACGCTATTTGTTTTATCAAAACCTTTTACTGGCATAGGTGCTTTCTGGCTGTTATAGAGTTCGCCATAGACATCGTCTTCGATTAGCGTTATCTGTTTCTTCGCTAATATATCCACCAGCTTTATTTTATTTTCATCAGGCATTGTTCCACCTAATGGGTTTTGACAATGACTCATCAACCAACAGGCTTTAATATCGTATTGCTCAACCACTTTTTCGAGTTCATCTAAACAAATTCCTGTTACTGGATCTGTTCTAATGGCAATCGCTTTTAATCGTAGACGCTCAATGGCTTGTAATGCACCATAAAATGCAGGTGATTCAATCACGACCCAGTCACCTGGTTCGGTAACGGCTTGCAAACTAAAACTGAGTGATTCCATTGCACCAGCAGTAATCACAATTTCATCTGGAGAGACATGAATTCCTTGTAATGCATAGCGTTGTGCAATGTTACGGCGTAACTTTTCATTTCCCGGAGGTAGATTGATCACTGAACTCTGAGGCGCTAAATGCCTTGCAGCAGAAGCCAATGCGCTACTTAATTTAGGCTGAATAAATAGACTGGGATCGGGGAAAGCGGAACCAAAAGGAATAATTTCAGGATCTTTACACGCTTGAAGTACATTGAAAATAGAGGTGCTAATTTCAACATTTTCACTCATGTGTAGCCCTTTGCTAGCGGTTACTTGACCGAAACGGTTATTACGATGTGCAACATAATAACCTGATTGTGGTCGCGCTGTTATCCATCCTTGGCTTTCTAATAACTGGTATGATTGTAAAACAGTCATTAAACTTAAACCTGATTGTTTCACCGTATCCCGCAATGAAGGTAAACGGTCGCCAGATTGCCAGATATTATCTTCAATTTGTTGGCGTATTTGCGATGCAAGCTGTTCATATCGAGTCATATAAAACTGTTCACCTCAAAACTGTTATAGTCATTTTTAAACTTATTGTCACTATTATAGCTTACTGTCATATGGTCTACTAATCCACACGTTTTACCTGCAATTTACATTTTTATATCAATAAAACGAGGTTTTTATGCTTGGGTTAAGTGCCTTTGATTTGGCGCGTATCCAGTTTGCGTTCACAGTTTCTTTCCATATTATCTTTCCCGCAATTACTATCGGACTGGCTAGCTTTTTAGCCGTATTGGAAGGTTTATGGTTAAAAACTCGCAATAAGGATTATTTAGCGCTATTCCATTTTTGGTCAAAAATATTCGCTGTTAACTTTGCTATGGGCGTTGTCTCTGGTTTGGTTATGGCCTATCAATTTGGAACCAACTGGAGCTTTTTCTCTGATTTTGCTGGCTCAATTACAGGCCCTCTACTCACTTATGAAGTACTTACCGCTTTCTTCTTAGAAGCCGGTTTCTTAGGTGTGATGCTGTTTGGCTGGAATAAAGTAGGTGAAAAACTTCACTTTTTCGCAACCTGCATGGTGGCATTAGGTACATTAATGTCTACGTTTTGGATCTTGGCTTCAAATAGCTGGATGCAAACACCGCAAGGATTTGAAATTATAAATAACCAAGTCGTTCCAGTAGATTGGATCGCCGTTATTTTTAACCCATCGTTCCCTTATCGCCTTGCTCATATGGGTGTTGCAGCTTTCCTTGCTTCCGCCTTCTTTATTGCTGCATCTGCTTCATGGCATCTGCTCAAAGGCCATAAAACATCTGCAATGAAAAAAATGCTTTCAATGTCTTTATGGATGATTTTAATTTTAGCACCAATTCAAGCACTCATTGGAGATGTTCATGGTTTAAATACCTTAAAACATCAACCTGCTAAAATCGCCGCTATTGAAGGTCACTGGGAAAATAAGCCAGGAGAAGCAACTCCGTTAATTCTCTTTGGTATGCCTGATATGGATGCTGAAGAAACGAAATATAAGATAGAAATTCCTTATCTTGGCAGCATGATTTTAACTCACAGCTTAGAAAAACAAGTTCCAGCATTAAAAGAGTTTCCTAAAGAAGATCGACCAAACTCACTTATCGTCTTCTGGTCTTTCCGCATTATGGTTGGCCTTGGGATGTTAATGATTTTAGTTGGTGTATGGGGAACTTGGCTGCGATATAAAAAGAAACTTTATGAATCTAAAGCTTTCTTACGCTTAACTTTCTTAATGGCGCCTTCGGGTCTTATCGCTATTCTTGCTGGTTGGTTTACAACAGAAGTAGGACGTCAACCTTGGGTTGTTTATGGGGTACAGCGAACACGAGATGCCGTATCTGCACATGGCGAAATGCATATGAGTATAAGCCTGCTGATCTTCTTAGTTGTTTATGGCTCTGTATTCGGTATTGGATATGCCTATATGTTAAAACTGATCCGTAAAGGTACACCGGAGGTTCATCATGGGAATTGATTTACCAGTTATTTGGTTCATCATTATCGTATTTAGTACTTTAATGTATATCGTAATGGATGGTTTCGATCTTGGTATCGGTATGCTTTATCCATTTATTAAAAGTGACCAAGATCGTGACTTAATGATGAATACTGTTGCCCCTGTATGGGATGGTAACGAAACATGGTTAGTCCTAGGTGGAGCTTCATTATTTGGTGCCTTCCCATTAGCTTACGCGGTTATTCTTGATGCCTTGGCAATGCCTTTAACGTTAATGCTTGTCGCATTAATTTTCCGTGGTGTCGCTTTTGAATTTCGTTTTAAAGCAGATGACAGTCACAAAGGCTTTTGGGATAAAGCATTTATCTTTGGCTCTATCTTAGCCACCTTTATGCAAGGTGTTGTCGTGGGTAGCGTTGTTCAAGGTTTGCCGGTTGTTAATCGCGCCTTTGCGGGTAGCTATTTTGACTGGTTATCCCCTTTTGCACTCTTTTGTGGATTTGGATTAGTTATCGCCTATTCATTATTAGGATGTGGCTGGCTGATTATGAAAACCGAAGGTCATTTACAACAGAGTCTATATAAGGTCGCTAAACCTCTCACACTCATTATGCTTGCAGTCATTGCAGCCGTCAGTGCATGGACACCATTAGCGCAACCTGCAATTGCTGAACGTTGGTTCACATTACCAAATCTGTTCTTCTTTTTACCTGTTCCTCTTTTAGTGTTGTACAGCACTTGGTTAATTTTACGCTCAGTGAAAAAACAAGGACATTACCTTCCTTTCTTTGGTGCGCTGGCTTTAATTTTCTTAGGCTTTGCAGGATTAGGGATAAGCATTTGGCCTAACATTATTCCACCTGCAATTAGTTTTGTAGAAGCATCTGCACCACCAGAAAGTCAAGGGTTTATGCTAGTTGGCGCATTGTTTATTATTCCAATTATTCTCGTTTACACATTCTGGAGTTATTACGTTTTCAGAGGAAAAACAAATTATGAAGAAGGTTATCACTGATCCACAAATACAAAGTAAACCCTCATTATTAAAAAAATGGGGATGGTTGATTACAATTTGGTTTTGTAGTGTTTTAGCCTTATTTGCTGTGTCTTCCCTCTTCCGTTTTTTAATGACGTTAGCCGGAATGAAAGTCAAGTAAAGGCAAAGTACATACAGCAATATAATTAACTAGCGCCGAATACGGTAAGCTATAAAATAGAAGTGAAGTAAAAAAAGGGCTGAAGTTATCTTCAGCCCTTTTATCTTTATTTAAGATAGTGGGTTACCGTTTAATGTCATTAAAACTTAACCTATTCTTATTAGAATGCTCTTTTAATAGCTAATTTTATATAAATAATTTTGTGATAAAAGAAAATACAAAAGTAAATATTTTTATTCTTCCATGATTAACTAAATTTAAATCAAACTCCTTGATAAAATCATTTTAAATACATCATTTTTGATTAACAATAAGAGATAAAATCTTTTTTATGCATGTATTGCGATAAATAAAAATATAAATAATCCTATAAAAAGCCATCTTCTCTAGAAATAAGATAGAATGAATGTTGAATTAGGCTTCCAAAGTAATTATGATATCGCCGCCTAGAGGATCCATATCTGTATTATTCTATAAAGACACGCTAAATGTGTCATTCAGGTATGCCCATATGATTAATTCAAGAATTAAATCTACACCCTATTAAAAGTGTGGATATGGATAATGTCTGTTCAAAATACATATTTTGATAATTTAGATTTATCTTAATTGCTAAGAAAGATCTCTTACACTAGGCTTACGTATTGTTGCTACTAAATTAAGGATGAAGTCATGAATTGGTATTTGGAAGTCATTAAAAATAATTACGCTAACTTTTCAGGCCGTGCTCGCAGAAAAGAATATTGGATGTTTACTCTAGTAAATACCATTATTATTACTGTTCTATACGCTATTTTAATTTCATCAGTAGATATGAATACAGGTGAAATGAGTTCACTAGGTTCAATTGCAGGCATTATTATAGGTATTTATTCTTTAGCTATCATCGTACCTAGCCTTGCAGTGACTATTCGTCGTTTCCACGATCAAGATAAATCAGGTTGGATGTTCTTACTTGCATTTATTCCTGCTGTTGGTGGATTAATTGTTTTTGTCTTTATGTGCCTTGAAGGTACTAAAGGTGACAACAGATTCGGTCCAGATCCTAAAGCTTAATCTAGTGCTGAATTAATATGACAATACAGTGAGTATACCTACTATTAAGTTTACTCACTGTATTAATTGATTTTCCTACCTTTGTTGCAACCATCTCAAAATATTCCTTCGTTTAAAAAAAGAACACTAATTCACCTCCTTCCGTATTGTAATTTAGTATTTTTATTTATCTCTGACTTTTTTAATTAATGCCTCAGAGTTATTACATTAAGCTTATTGCATTGATTCTTAAGTTTTTTCTTTATTGTTAGTTTGAACCTAATCACACTATATAAGTAAAAAATGCGCATTCCTTTACTAAATTAACGTTAATGTTGATAATGACTATCATTATTAATTGAAAATGATAATATCTACGTTAATAAACAATTAAATGAGTCAGGTAAAAAAACGTGAGTAACCAAAAAACACCTCAAGAAAAAAATATTTATAAACCAGCGCCTCCTCGCCTAGTTCAAGTAAAACGTATTACTGATGTTACACCGGGAATGCGTTGTATCACCTTTACGAGTGATGATTTAGATACTTATCCAGCAGATACTGCGGGAGCACATTTAAAAATATTCTTACCTTTAGAAGGCCAAGTTAAACCAACAGTGCCAGGCTTTTCTGAAAAAGGCCCTAAATGGCCTGAAGGCGAACCAAGATCGATTGTACGTACTTATAGTGTTCGCGCTATTCGCCCTGAACAAAAAGAGTTAGATATTGAATTTGCAGTACATGACGATGCAGGCCCCGCTATTCATTTTGCGCTAAATGCTAAGCAAGGCGACTATATTGGGATCACTAATCCAGGTGGCCCTGAGCCTTTATTAGCACCAGCGTCACATTACTATATGGCAGCAGATCCAAGTTCATTACCTGCTTTAATGGCTTTAATTGAAGCCATGCAGCCTAATGTTCAAGGGAAAGTCGTTATACGAGTAGAAGACGAAACGCATCGCCAAGAAATTAAACGTCCTAGTGGCTTAGAGATAATCTGGTTAATTGGTTCTGTTGAAGAACAAACTCAAAACTTAATTAATGAATTTATGTCTTGGGAATTACCTGCTGAAGATGTGGCATTTTGGATTGCAGGTGAAGACAAAATTATTCGTGCATTAAGACGCCATATTCGCCGTGATAATGGTTACGATCGCAGCTTGATTTATGCCGTTCCTTATTGGCGTTTTGGTTATGACGAAGAAGGTTATCACGCTGAACGTCACCATGTTATGGATAACGAAGACGTAAGCTAAGCGATAAATTAAAGACTAAGCGTTGGCTGTACAGGCTGCATATTAACCCCCTTAATAATATGCAGCCTTTCTTATTATTCAAATATAATTAATGTATATTCTTCTTATCTTGTTGATAATTTCCATCATCATCTATATAGATAACAGTAATTACTTGGTTCATATCAGCTTGCTTTTGATATTGAATGTGCTGTTTTGCAAAAGGAGCAACCATAATGGCATTTGTTAAAAGCTCTTCTTTATCATCAAAATAAATCTTCGAAATTGTAAAGTAATAAGCTGTAGGATTATTTATTTCTAAATATTCGCCATTATGAGTTATCCCTATTTTTTTAAAAACGTCCTCGGTGGTTAACTTAAGTTGTGCTGGACGATAAAAAAGTTTAATTCGTGTTTGCAATGCTAATTGTAATGTACTGAGGTTTTCTTTATTTTCTGGTTTAGGTGCAATATCTAATACATTTAAATAAAAAACAGATTCTCTATCTTTGGGTAACTGGTTTTCTAATTGTTGTATTTTTAATTGTAATCCACCATTTGCAGCTATTTTTACCATAGGTGGAATAACAATAAAAGGTGCTGTTGTCGTTTCTGGTGTGGATGCAATATTCCCTTCATCTACCCAACTTTGTATTAATGTCGGCTGTTCACTTCGATTAAAAACTTGCAACGATATTATCGATTTATCGGCAGAAAGTATTAAGCGAGTACGTTCAAGCACCACACTTGCATGAGTAAAATGTGTTATCAACATGAATAATAGAATTAAAACATCTTTCATTTTCGCTTCCATTTTTTATGGCTTATTAATCGTAAGACATCACAAGTGTTGCCGCACTTGTCATTTTTCCTTGAGTTACTGAATTAATATTATAAGGATAATAATAAGCGCCCATATTTATCGAAAATGCAGAGGATATGGTACCACCTTGATTAACACTAAAAATACTAGTCGCACTACCTTGTGTATTAATATTGTCAGATAAAATAAGCGGGCTTGCGGTGTTATCACTTTTTACGACACGGAACCCAACACCATTTGCACCTTGCGTTGTTGTGTTGGTTAATACAGTTTTATCCGTTGCCAATAAATTTTGACTTGATAAAAACATCTTAATATTACGTGATGCTTTTGAACCGCTTAAAAAGTCTTGGCATGTAAAATTTAATGTAAAAGGGGTATATCCTGCTTTATCTACCGTTTTTGCATCTTTTACGCTAATTAACGGCAATGAAACAATTAAACCTGCATTAGAAAAATTACACGTTGTCATCACAGGATTATATGTAATTTGCATTGGTTGTAAGAAAATATCATTTTGATCAACTGGCCACTGCCACGTTAATAAAAATTGAACTAATTTAGTGACGATAGTCAATAACCATTGAACAAGCCCCAGAGTCGATGCATCAGAGGCTAAAATAACGGGTGTAACAATTGCTGTACTGCCACTAACTTCTGTGTAATTACTTGAGGGTTTACTATTCAATAACGTAAATTTTAAGGTGAAATTAGTATCTAAATCTGATGCTGGGTGTGTTCCCGCTGGAATATTCGTTACGTTATCTTTCTCTAATGCCGTTAAGGTAATAGAGACAAACTGCTTACCACCATTAAAACCAATTGTTCCCGTTCTTCCATCATTAAAAGGTGAAGCAATACCTACAGTGTTAGGAAATATTCCCCTCGTTGTGCATTTATATGTACCCGGAAATGTAGTTCTACTCGATTTAGTGGTCGTTGTTGAAGTACTATTTAAATCCGCAGATAAATCAAAATTAACGTTGGGTGCAGTAATAGTGCTATCGGGTTTACAGTTAGCGATTGCCTGCTGGCTTATTGTTCCTAATAGGATTAAAAATATAAAGGCAGATGATTTCATAATACTTTCCTTTATCGACAGATATTACTATTTTTATCCATCGTATTAACTAAATGATTAATCACACACTCTGTTTTTCCTGCCCCATTTAATTTAATCGAGACAGAAGAAGGTAACGCATCACTTTTTAAATAAAGTACACTCGATTGCCCAACATAACCGATACTTTGTTTCTTATTATTTAAAACTTCAGTACCAAAAGGTAAGCTTTGATTATTTTCTAAAGAAGCTCTGATAATGAACGTTTTACGCTGATCCGTGGTTAATGTGAGGTGATTAACAGCACCTAAATAAGGCGTAACATGCGTTATATTTCCTAAAACTTCTGCATTCGATGGGTATTCTGTATTTGTTAATATATAAGTATTCGTTCGATAAGGTATCGAATTCGCAACTAAAACAACACCTTGATTATTGGTTAATGTCGCTTTATTCCCATTAACCATCATATTATTCGCCATAGGTGCTTCAATAATGGTATAGGTTTTTCCTGTATCCCCAGAAAATGCAATATGATTAGGAATAGCAACAATAGTTCCTCTGGTTCCTAATCCACCTTGACGATAATTATTCGCTTCAGTATAAGAGGCAGATAAAGTGCTATAAGGATGGCGATAGCTCACATTAGCACCGACTAAATTATTCCCACCCGTTTGATTAGAGCCTGTTAAGGTATAATTAACCAAGTCATTTTTACCTGCTGTTCCGCTCATACTCAATGTAGATTGCTGATAGCGTGAATCAGTGGCATAAACCGAAGTATTAATATTTGCTCTTTTATCAAAGAATGAAATGGGTACACTGACGTTTAAATAATAACGAGTTTCTTCTTTATTATCGTAATTTCTTAATTTTGATACCGAAAGATTATAAGCAATATCTTTATAGTTATTTGAATAACCTAGTTGATACTCTCGATTACTCTCATCAGTATTCCAATAATTTCGATGCGTTCCTGAAAGGAAAATAACACCTCGCTGGCCGCCTAAATATTGATTAAGGTTTATGGTAAACGTATTTTTTGCTCTAGAGCCGCGTAGTGCATCAAATGTTGTGAGATCTAAATCAGATGCAGCATTATTATTTCCCTGCTGTTGAGCAAGATCATTTTGATAATCTTTCCAAGCTTGGTAATTATCATGAGAGTAAATTGAGTCCACAAAGCTATAATAATCACGGGTAGAGTAACGATAAGCCGCCAGTGTTAAATTAGTTAGTGTGGCATCCATATATTTGCTATATGCAAGACGAAAACTTTGTCCTGTTTTTTTGCCTGTTTGTAGATCTGCACTTGCATGAGTTATATCGGCAGAAATCGCCCCAAATTTGAAATTCCAACCACTACCAATTAATGCCGAATAATAGTCTTCACTGGCAATTCCCCCTGCATAAAGCGTAACAAGGTTATTTAAACCATAATGAAATTCACCTTGCGCAAATTTAGGTCGGTAATCGGTATTATTAATACGTGATTCCCCTACCATCACGTTATAGCGATATACACCTTCTTTTAGCATATCGGGAACGGCTGAAAATGGCACTGTGAATGACTCTCTTCTGCCATCCGCTTCTTGAACAACCACTAACAGATCACCACCACCAGCCGTTGGCTGAATATCACGAAAAGAAAATTCACCCGGGGGAACATTCTCTTGAAAAACTAAGTTTTCATTTTGATAAACACTCACTAATGCGTTTGTTTGTGCAACACCACGAATAATAGGTGCAAATCCTTGACTTGAATTAGGTAGCATTCCCATTTCGGTCGCCAATGAAGCGCCTCTAAATGAAATACTGGTAAAGAGTGCGGCTGGTGTATAAAAATCACCTATCGTTAATCCTGCTGTTATCTGGCTTAATGCTTTATAGATATAGCGAGTATTATTTTTCCATTGGCTTTTACCATGAGAATAATAAGTATAGTTAGACTCGTCTCTAAACTGCCATGCCCCTAAGTTAATTCCTGAATTAATATTGGCAAAAAAGCTCTCGTTATTACTTTTATTTCCTTTTTTTTCTTTGTAATTATAATAATTTAAGTTGTAAGACAAAATCAGAGCTGAAATACCCTGTTCCCAATAACTGGGATCAACATATCCCACTTCTGATTGTTTAACAGAAATCTGAGGTGCTGTGATATCCAGTCTTAATCTATTAATATCTAATGTTGAAGCAACTCCCGTCGCCAATTCATTAGATAAAATTGTTTTTTGCTGTGCTATTTTTTGCTTTGCCGACAAAGATAAATTTAAACCTAGTTTATTCACATCATCTGACTCAAAACTAATCCCTGCATTATTCCCTAGCACATTGACTTCAAATTGCCCTTTCCACACCTGATTGACATACACATCAACAAGTTGCTTTCCTTCAGGTACTTTATCATCAATATAAAATCGTGAAATATCGCCATGCTTTGATTTTCCAACTAATAAAGATGTGTCAAATCCCTCTGCATACAGATTTTGAGTATAATTTTGTATTCCTAAAAAAATAAGAACTGAGAGGTATTTTGAATTATTCACGATGTTATCTCTATTAGAGTTTAATATTTTGTGATTTATAAACACCAAAATCATCAACATAAATAACAACAGCGGAATTACTTTTTAATTTATTAATTAAAGGTAACTCACGAGAAGATAACGGTGGGATCATTTCAGAATCGACAAGCGTAACACGGGGTGTCTCTTGTGTAGAAATCGAGGCTATCGTGAAATGATACTGTGAGTTATTTTTAACTAGAACTTTATCACCATTTAATTGATAAGTTATTTTCTCATTAACAAGTTCTGGCTTATCAGTTAAATCTTTAGGACGATAAAAAACTTTAATTCTTGTTTTCATCGCTAATTGCAAATAGCTTTTTCCTTTTAATGCTTCGGCATTTTCTGGAATATCGAGAATATTTAAATAGTATACCTGTTCAACATTTCCTGATAATTTGTCATTGGAATTTTTTATTCTTAATGTTTGTCCTTGCCTACCTGCTATTTTTACAATTGGTGGATATAAATAAAAAGGAGAGTTTGCATCTTCAGGTGTGGAGTTTATATCACCATCATCTATCCAACTTTGCACGAGTGAAGCTAAATCACCATTATTGGTTAATTGAAGATTAACACTATCGGTTCCTTCATAATAAATAACCCGTGTACCATTAATAATAATATTAGCAAATACACTCGTTGGTAATATCAATGCCATTAAAAAAACGATTAACTTTTTCATTATAAACATCCTAAAAAACCAGACCCAACATTGAGTCTGGTTTTTTTATATTATAAATAAGAAACAGTATAGATAACGTTAGAGTGTACTGGCCCTGTTTTAGCGGCTGCGGCATTTGTTTTATAATAACTTGCAATTAAACGCAGAGTATCTGAATCTGGTGCAGTTTTATCCCCTTTAATACCCGTATCAAATGTTGTATTTAGCGGTATAGCAACCGTTGGTGCTGCCGTTGTTGATAAACTAAAACCAACGTTTTTCGCAACAGTTGGATCATTTTCATTAGCTGTATCATTCACTAAATATAATCCACTTGTCGAAATGGTATTAGCCGATGAAAAATGTAATTTTAAATTACTTCCACTTGGTGTCGATGCAGGAGCACAATCAGAGAATGTCAAAGCAAACTCTTTTTGGTTTTTAGTAATAACGGCATTCGCCGTTGTTCCTGCATCAGAGACAGTAATAGGATCTAATAGAATAGAAAAATCCGCACTATTTCCCCCATTAATTGTACAAGTGGTATCACTAATAGCACCAGAGAAAGAGATTATTCCACCAGCGCTGTTGGTTGCAGCAAATGCCGACGTCGACAATATAGCCACTGATAATAATGACAGTGGGAGTTTATTTTTAAGCATATATAACCCCAAGAATAGACAAATATTTAATTAGCAAAAATAAGCTTCTATTATTGCCATCATTAACTAAAGGTGATGAAATTAGACCCTAGTCAATTTGATATTAGTCATATTTTAAAAAAAGCGACAAATGAATTTATCTACTTTTTTGAATATGTGACTTAAGTCAAATTAAATTATGACTTGCATTTAGTTAATATATAAATGTATTAATATATTAACATCATCATTTAATTAAAGTATTATAAATTAAAGAACAATAACGATTAATTTATTAATAACAAGTCATAAAAAGAATAGTCATGAATTTATTTATTTTGGAATTTTTTATTCAAATTAAATATTCCACAATTAATAAAAAAGATAAATCACATCAAGGAAAATCAACAAATAAAAAGGCCACATTAGTATGCAGCCTTTTTAAAGGTATACAAAAATTCCCATGCTCTATTTAATCATTATAAGCAGCTAATACATGTTGACATAATGTAGAGCGTACACAATCTTCTTGCATAAATTTAATCACGCCTACACGATTATTGGCTTCAAATCGAATAAGAGCATCTGCTAATCCTGAATTTACATTTGAGGGTAAATCACACTGGGTAATATCTCCATTGACAACCACTGTAACATTTTCACCCATACGAGTTAGAAATAACTTCATTTGATTTACCGTCACATTTTGCGCTTCATCTAAAATAACAAATGCATTTTCAAAAGTACGGCCTCGCATATAAGCGAAAGGCGCAATTTCGACTTTGCCGATTTCAGGTCGTAAACAATATTGTAAAAATGAAGCGCCTAAACGTTTGACTAATACGTCGTAGACAGGACGAAAATAGGGTGCAAATTTTTCAGCAATATCACCAGGTAAGAAACCAAGATCCTCATCAGCTTGCAACACAGGTCGAGTAACAATGATACGTTCTATTTCTTTATTAATTAAGGCATCGGCAGCCAGTGCAGCGCTGAGAAAGGTTTTACCACAACCCGCTTCCCCTGTGGCAAAAATAAGATTCTGATGTTTAATTGCATTTATATATTGGCGTTGTGCTTCGTTACGAGGAGATAACACCCTCTCATCACGCTTTTCTCTGGCCATACCAATTGTATTGATATCCCCAAATCCTGGTAAGACCATAACATTATCTCGATGTGCCCCATTACGTTGCTCTTTACGTGAGGTGCGTTTATTTTCTCGGCGTAAACGTGTTGCTGCTTTTTGTCTACTCATAGTGGAATTTATCCTTGTTAGTCTTCAAAAAGTCATCGACATCTCTGTTTATATTCCATTCACTTACCGATGAGTCCCCTTCAGACCCTGTTTAGTCGCAAAAAACAAAAAAACCGGTCACAATCCTGAACATTAAACATCAATGAACGGTTGTTGCCGGTTTTCTGTGAGTAACGAGATATTTCCATTGCTTCTGTCATTCATATTCCCCATCATGGAGTTAGAGTGAAAATTAACGAAGCTTTATGACAGTATAATGACAAAAGAAAAATATTTTCAATACTGAAATGATTTATAACGAGATGGACTTAACATAAAAACAACAATTAAGTGTTATTTTAGGGGGAAGTAAATGAATTTCTTGCGATTACCTTTTGTTTATTGGTTACTACTTAACCTAATTCCATTTATTGGTTTTGAACTTCACTCAGGCTCTCTCAAAATGGGCTTCTTTTTTTACCTCGGTTTGCTCACTATTACGACTTCAGGGATCTGGCTTTTTTATTGCCTCTCATTTTTTATTAAACAAAAAACCTCTCCTAACCCCAATCACACCCCTAGACAATTAGTAATAAGTGGCCCTTATAAAATAAGTCGCAATCCTATGTATCTCGGTTTCTTAGATATTAGTATTGGGTTATTTTTTATTTTTGGTAATTGGGGATTTTTGGGCGCGGCAATTGCGTTTTACTTTATTACTGATCGCTATACGATAGTGCGTGAAGAGAAAATCTTAAGTGAATTATTTCCACAAGCGTGGCAACAATATTGTCGCCACGTTCGTCGCTGGATGTAATCTAAATAATTACGATTAAGGCTGTTTACAGTTATTAGCTAAACGGTAACCTGCCTTAATGGCCTCACTCTCTGTTTTAAATAAAACCGCATTTTTATCTGACATTGTTTTATAACCTGAGCAATGTGCAAAATGGTAGATCTTGCTATTTACATTACCCTTAATATCTCCCGATTGTGGTGTACTGGCTTGTTTCGGTATTTCCACTTTGGCTCTAGTCACTGGCGTGCTATTTGTTGCAGATAATCCTGCACCACTATTTTTATGCCCTAATTGCCATTTCATTTCACCCGTTACAAAAGGATTATGATATCCAACAATACGAGCAATACGGTTATCACGCTCTTTTTCCCATGCAGTTGGTGGATAAGCATTATCCCAAGCCATTAATAACTGTTGTTGCTGACGTGACATTGAGAGGTTATAGCGGTCGTGTAAATAGAAATAAACTCTTGCCACTTGGCCTTTGACTTCATTACGAGGTTCAAAAGTGCGAGAAGCAAAGTCAACACGACTACGGCATTGCCCATATTGATAAGGTGCTTGAGCGGGTAATTGTCCAAAACTAAAATTGCTACGATCACCGTTAACTTCGCCAATAGATGGCGCTAAGTTATGTAAATCGGCTTCAATTTTGCCAAAAACAGGATCGTTTTTCACACAGTTAGTTCGACCTCCATTTTGCCAACATTGACGTTGATGCCCAAAAACCCATGCTGGAACAATATGTTCCCACTCAATACGAGCCGCTCTTGTTTGCTGTGTTCTCACTTGATAACCACAACTGGCTAAATCAACGCGACCTCCCGATTTCCCTACCCATTCCCAATCACAACCACAATAAATCGTTCCTTGTGATTTTTGATTTTGATCATAATAAATACGTTCTTTTGCTATCTCTTTCGCTTTCGTGAAATTTTCAGGGGCTTGTGCTTGAACATTTAGCGCAATAACAAATAAACCCAACACAACCGCGGTATAGTGTAATATTTTTCTCAAAGTGGTATCTGCCTTACTCTTTATTTTATTAAACCCAATAAGAATTATCTTTAATAACCAACTGATAATCTTATTTTTATTTTGCCCAATATTACCTTTTTTTGATTTATTTTGGGCAATCTTTCTTGCTATTTTTTGTATAAAAAATAAAACAATAAGCGTGAATGGTGATAGAAAAAGCCGTTATTCTCGACATTAACGCAAAAGGGATTTGCTATGGTTTACTCCATCAATGATTTGGAGAAATTTAAAAATGAATGAGAATATGCTGAATTTGATGGACGAATTAGTCGAGATAACAAAAAAGCATGCGAATAACGAAGATGTTAAAGCGCATGCCAGTTTAGAATCTGAGAATAAATTACGAATTCAAATTATTATTTCCGACAAAAATGAGCTAGATATTACATTAAATTCGCTACAACACGCCGTATAAGCTTTTATACACTCGGACGCTTGCGATACAACCATAATCCCGGCAAGGATAGCCCGATAGAGAGCGCACCGACAATAAATGAAGCTTTAAGGAAATTAGTAACTAAAGCTTCAAAAATTTCCGCGCTATAACCAATTTGCGTTAACTTCACCACTGAGATCATCGCTATATATGCATTTATTCCGGGGAACATCGGAATAACCGCTGCAACAGTAAAGACTTTAGGGTGTGCAAGCCACCAACGTGACCATTGAATACCTATGCACCCCACTAAAATAGCAGCACAAAAACTTGCCCACTCAATGTTCATACCACTCATCACTAAAATAGTACGAGAGCCGTGGCCTATTGCGCCTAATAATGCGCAATATTTTAATGCCCTTGAAGGTACATTAAATACCATCGCAAAACCCACCGCAGGAATGGCAGCTAAAATCATATCTTCAATCAGGGTAAGAATTATCGTTATTATGCCCAATCTCTTAACCCCCATACTGCCATGGCTAAAATAACGCCTAGACAGGTTGCCAATGTTAACATTGTTGCCATTGCCCAACGCGCTAAGCCAGTATTAACATGTCCTTTAAACATATCAGCAACGGCATTAATTAAAGGAAATCCAGGAACCAACAATAAGACGCTGGCAGCCATTGAAATAGTCGCCGTAGTTTGAAAATAAGAGAGCTTTAATAATAGCCCTGAAACTGAAGTCGCTACAAATGCTGTAATACAGAAATTAATTAATGGATTCATTTGGCGATGTGTTAATGCTTGGCGTACAAACATACCAAGACCACCACCAATAGCAGAAACTAAAAAGCCATCCCAATTACCACCATTTAATTTAGAGAAACAACCACAAGATAAGGCAACCATAAAAATAATCGCCCAACGTGGATAACGTAATGGTTTTATATGCTCAAAGCGTTTTCTGGCTTCATGAATATCTGCAAGATGATGTTCAACCAAAATAACAATATGCTGAACTTCTGTCACAACATGCATATTAATGCCACGGTCGACTATCTTTCGTGTTGATGTTTGGCAATGCCCGTTAACAATCGTGGTTAATACAACTGCATTAGCAGAAATTGCACTTTCGACTTGATGTACACCTAAAGCTAAACCTAGACGGGTTGAAAGCTGTTCAACCAGCATACTTTCTGCGCCATGTTGCAATAGCAACAACGCAGTTTGAATACATAACTTGGTAATTTCACGCTGTTTATCTTGTGAAATGGCTGTGCACTCCGCCATTATCTCATTATCCATACTATGCCTTAGTTTTAATCAAAAACGAGCCATTGCTAATATAAAGTCTATCAGCATAGCTCGTTTCTCGCTCTATTATCTTTCAATACTATTATGAACAAATAAAATATTTTAGGCTGTAGGTAGATCAATTTTATCGATGGATGGTCATAAATATTGTCATAGGAAAATATGACACAATGATAAAATACCCATTCTTTTTTTAAATCACATAATCAAATAGCTATCACTGTTTTAATAAGCAATCACACTCACAAATCCATTTAAAATGACAATGTTTGAATGCAAAAATAAAACCCCTAAATAAAAAATCTAGGGGTTTTAGGCTATTTTTAACTTTTATAAAAAATTTTAGCGAACAACTAAAACAGACTGTTTAGCATAAGCGACAATACCTGATGCATTTGAGCCTAATAGGTGTGTCGAAATACTTGGGCGGCGTGAGCCAATCACGATTAAATCAGCATTAATTTTTTCAGCCAGCTCTAAAACTTTATCTCTTGCAGAACCAAATACAGCTGAAAATTCAACTTGTTCATTTGGCAAATCAATACCATTAGCTAATTCTTGCAGTTGTTCTTGTACACGCTCAAGTGCTTTATTTGCAAAAGAACTGAGCATGTCATAATGGTAACTATAACTAATAGAGAAACGTGAAATATCAGGAATAGCATGGAAAAGATGCAGTTTTGCGCCTTCTAATTTAGCAATATAAACAGCGTGTTGTAAGGCTTTAGTCGTTAACTCATCTTCTGAAATATCAACAGGTACTAGAATTGTCTTGTACATAGCAACTCCTCATTATCAGATTATTGTCTGTTTATTATTGTAGCGTTAAACCCACAGCTTGCTTATTTAATCTTCCTCAAGATGCCATTTATGCAATTGTCGATGAATAAAAGGTGTCACTACAAGCCCAATCGATAAAATAAAAACACACTGAAGAAATAAACCATAGATTGCAATAAAAAAGCGCCCTGTTGGGGTTGCAGGTGCTGGCTCTACCGGCTGACCACTTAACATAGAGATTGCATTTAATGAAGACTCCATAAAGGTATGCCCTTCAATTAAATAAAACCCTAATACGCCGGGTAATAATCCTAAGAAAAAGAAAATAGAGCCTATTACATAATAGCGTAAGATGCGTAGAATAAAATGATCGAGCCTTAAAAGTTCTTCGGTAAATTTTTCCATTCTTATCCACGTTCTAGACTATTTATTCAATAAACTGCTTATTGAATAAATAAGATAAGCTACGCAAAAAAACTAAAATATATGCTATGAGGGATGCTCATAGCATATTAGTAATATATTAACGAACAACTAACACTGAAATTTCAGCATAGCGAACAACACCCGCTGCCGTTGAACCTAATAAATGAGTACTAATATTAGGTCTACGTGAACCAATCACAATTAAGTCTGCTTGAATATCTTTTGCTGTGACCAAAATTTCATCACGAGGTGAGCCAAAAGTAACCGTATAAGCGACCTTTTCAGCAGGCAAATCCACCGAATCTACCAACATTTGCATATCATTCTCTGCTTTCACTGTCGCTTTATCTTTAATTTCTGGATAACCCAATGAATAAGCATTAATGATTGCTGAAGAGATAGGAAGAACATGAATTAAATGTAAATTAGCTCCTGTTTCTTTGGCTAAATACACAGCATGTCGTACCGCTTTACTGGTTAACTCTTCTTCCACAATATCAATAGGCACTAAAATCGTTTTATACATAATAACTCCTCTTAACTCTCCATTTGCCTTAATCCTATCGCAATAACCCAAAGATTACTGTGAGTGAATTAACTAAAAACAACCTAATCTTAATATAAACCTACTTTAATTATTAATACGTTAAGCTAAAAAATAAAAGCGATTATTCAAAATAGTTTGCATTATGTTGCTGTGATAATGTCCATATTTGATTGCGAATATTTCGGATAGTGTCAATCAATTCTGATGCAGTTAATCCGATTGGTCCAATACCTTTTTTAACTAAAATATCCGCCGACATTCCATGTATCCAAACAGCACTTCTCACCGCATCCGCCATTGTCATTCCTTGTGCTAAAAAACTTCCCATAACGCCTGTTAGCACATCACCGCTCCCTGCGGTTGATAATCCACTATTACCCGTTGTATTAATTGTGATTTCCCCTTTCGGAGAAGTCACTACGGTATGTTGACCTTTGATAATTGCCCAGCAATGATAAATCTTCGCAATTTCTTTCGCCGCTTCTTCTCTATTATTTTGAATATCGTTTAGCGTGCAATTAAGCAAAATAGACGCTTCTTTAGGGTGTGGTGTTAATACACAGTGCTGATTAAGTGAGAGTCCTGACTTAAAATTAGCCATTAACACTAATGCATCCGCATCAAAAACATAAGGTCTATTTTCATTACGCTGTGCTAAAGCTATTGATAAAATTTCTTCAGAATTTGCAGATAATCCTAATCCACACCCAATCGCCCAAGCAGAAATATCTTGCTGATTTATCAACGCTTGTGCTGTTTTAAGCATAAGCTCTGGTGCACTATCAATAAAAGGGATAGGAAGTTGTGATTGAGCAAAACCAAGAAATACCTTTCCACACCCTGCTTTCAATGCACTTTTGCCTGCTAACACAATAGCACCGCTCATTCCTTCTGAGCTGCCTACAATACCTAATGTGCCGAATGTTCCTTTATGTGTATTTCCTGATTTGCGCTGATAAAGTGCGGGATAATGAGTGATGGCCTGTAATAATTGTTCTTCATTCATATTATTTTCCCTTTTTCTGCATTTTTTCTTATTGCTCGCAATGATTGCTCTACCACATTTTGTTTGTATTAACGTTAAAAGCATAATGTTCAAAGTATAGCCTGATTTCGACTAATAAATGGGATCACTGGCTATTTTGTCTTTTTATCATGCTAACAAATTCAATATGATAAAATGCTTTCATTATCGCTATTCATACCTCGCTGAGACTTTGCTATTCTAATGGCCTAGCCTGATATGATTTATAAATTAAAGACAAAGGAACGTAGATAATGAACGAGAAGTTTAAAACACAAGCAGATGTAGAAACATTGGCAGAAGAAGTGGCTTGCTTAAAAACACTAGTCACCTATATGTTAAAAGCATTAGGTCAAGCAGATGCTGGGCGTGTTATTTTAAACATTGAACGTGCTATTGCAGAAGTTGATGATGAAAAACAAGCAGAAACATTCCGTAATACGATTAGCCAAATTAAGACAGCCTATCGTCAATAATACATTTATTTTCGAATTGAGTACTCGCACATATTTTTATTCTATTTTCTAATCTTTTTGTGCTGCACAAATAAACAAATTTTGATTTCAAATTTCCTATATACTCAATCTCGAAATAAACCATTCTTTATTCATTTAGCTACCCCTCTATCTTTATAGAGGGGATTTTTTTCTTTTACCCACCTCAATATTTCTATTCAAATTCTTTTCATATCATCCAAATGATAATGAGTTTGTTTTCTTTTGGTGTGTTTAACCAATAGTCACTATCAAAACTTATTTTTGTTTAATATTTTTAATGTTATTTGGATTAAATAATAGAATTAGAAATCTAGCCATCATTGCCAATACGAACATAAATTAACTTATTAAATACAATGTATTAAAATCATCTCAATGATAACTGATAATCACTTAACTTTTTTTATTCTGTTTTTTATATTTAAAGCGCACATTTTGTTACTTTTAACACAAATAAAAATTAATTGTATAAAATGTAAATAAAGATAAATCCTAATATTATTGTATTTTGAGTTATTTTATATATTGTAAATTGTAAGATTTTATTAAGTCAAAATTTGCTAGCTTATTGTCCCTAAACACAATTATAGCGAAAGCAGCTAAAACCAATAGGATTAAAAATATTAACTATTTATATTTTTACACTTTTTCTGATTTATCGTCACTCCTGTTTATATGTTACACTCGATAAATATGTACTAAAAAATAAACATGAGGCTAAAATGAAACCACTTCTCTTATCTCTGCTATTATTACCTGCTGTTGCTTTTGCAAACCCAACAAAAATGGCTGATGATTACTGCGATACTTTTAAAGATATCTCAATTAAAGCTTATGATACAAAAGAGCCAGCAGAGAAAATTGCTAAAGATGCAATGGCCTCTCTGAGTGCAAAGAAATTTGATTTTGCAAAACTGGAAGCAACTGAAGCACAATTCACTGAAGGTGCTATTGAGGTTGTTAATTCTTTACGTGAAGCTTTTCTCTTTTCTCTTTTCTCTTTTCTCTTTTCTCTATAATTAACGTTCTATACTCTAAATAATTCAAGATGTAGCTAGGCAACAAGGAGCATACCTAAGTATGTAACTAGTACAGCGACTACTGCTTGAAGTATGACGAGTATTACTCTAAATAATTCAAGATGTAGCTAGGCGGCAAGTGAATGAGTCGCTGGGAGCATACATAAGTATGTGACTAGTGCGAATGAACGCGGCCAACAACGCTACAACTTGAAGTATGACGAGTATTCTATCTATTGATATTAAGGTCTATAATACCTCGGTAAATACTTGTTAGTACTGGCCATAAAAAGGAGATATTGTGAGCAACGAACAATCCATCCAGCGTTTAAGAAGACTACGCCAGTCAGAAAACCTGCGCGCGCTCTTTCAAGAAACAACTCTGACTAAAAATGATCTCGCTCTGCCTATCTTTGTAGAAGAAGGGCTTGATGATTACCAACCGATTAAAAGCATGCCAGGTGTCGTTCGTATTCCTGAAAAACGCCTTGCTTATGAAATTGAACGCATTGCAAAAGCAGGCATTAAAACTGTTATGACTTTTGGCGTATCACATCACCTTGATGAAACAGGAAGTGATGCTTGGAAAAGTGACGGTTTAGTTTCTCGCATGTCTCGTATTTGTAAAGATGCCGTACCAGAAATGATTGTCATGTCTGATACCTGTTTTTGTGAATACACATCACATGGTCACTGTGGTGTTTTACATGGTGAACATGTTGATAATGATGAAACTATCTATAATTTAGGGCTTCAAGCTGTTGCTGCTGCACAAGCGGGTGCTGATTTTATCGCGCCATCAGCGGCAATGGACGGCCAAGTCGCTGCTATTCGTGCCGCACTTGATAAAGCAGGATTTAGCGACACAGGTATTGTTTCTTACTCGACTAAATTTGCTTCTGCTTTATATGGTCCTTTCCGCGATGCAGCGGGCTCTCGCTTAATTGGTGATCGTAAAACTTATCAAATGAATCCAATGAACCGCCGTGAAGCGATCCGTGAATCATTAATTGATGAGCAAGAAGGCGCTGATATGCTGATGGTAAAACCAGCGGGTGCTTATTTAGATATTATTCGCGATGTGCGTGAACGTACTTTATTACCTTTAGCGGCTTATCAAATCAGCGGTGAATATGCGCAAATTAAATTTGCGGCATTAGCGGGTGCAATCGATGAAGATCGTGTGGTAATGGAGACTTTAGGCTCAATTAAACGTGCAGGTGCAGATTTAATTCTATCTTACTTCGCACTTGATTTAGCAGAAAGAAATCTACTTTAATCACCTTATACGCTAAATAATTCAATAAGTTGAAGTATGTAGAATATAGATATGAGGCTACGACTATGGATAACTGTATTTTCTGCCAAATCGTTGCGGGTAAAGCACCTTGCCATAAAATTTGGGAGGATGATCATCATCTTGCTTTCCTCTCTATTTTTCCCAATACCAAAGGTTTTACTGTTGTTATTCCCAAAAAACACTACCCGAGTTATGCGTTTGATTTAAACGATGAAGCTTTAGCATTATTGGTTATCGCGACAAAAAAAGTAGCAAAAATCTTAGATAAAACATTTCCCGATGTTTCACGCTCAGGAATGTTTTTTGAAGGGTTTGGGGTTGATCATGTTCATAGTAAACTTAGCCCGATGCACGGCACGGGTGATATGACAAAATGGGCGCCTATTGAAAATAAACAAAAGATTTTCTTTGAGAAATACCCTGGATATCTTTCATCGCATGATTTTGAACGCGCGAGTGATGAAGAACTGGCTCAATTAGCTGCACTGATTAGAAAAAACAGCTGATAAATATAAGAAAATAGAAATTTAAACTCACTCTTCTTATACACAGAATATTCAAGGCATAAAAAACGCCCAGTCTTAATTTTTAAGCTGAGCGTTTTTTATCAAGATTAAAAGCATTATTTCGTTGAAAGTTGAGCTTCCATCGGTAAATAAGGCTGAACTTTCTGTTCGAGGAGTTCAATTAATGCCAGATCGTTAAAGCGATAATTATCAGGTATTCCTAATACATGTGCTTTTTTATAGCGCATGGTCGCCGGAAAATGTGCAGATAATCGATTTAAATGTTTAGATTCCATGACAAGCACTAAATCAGCCCATTTTAGTAATTCATTATCAACCACACATAGCGCATCTTTGCGCGTACCTGCCGAAAGTGTATTAATGCCTTCTCTATCTGCAAACAACAGTTCTGCGGTTGGGCTTCGCCATTGATTTTTACTGCAAATAAATAAGATATTCATCATTACTCACTATCAGATAACGCATTTAATCGACGTTGACTACGAGAAATTCTTGGGTATTCAATTCCAAGTTGCGCAGCTCTGGTCATTTTTAGTGATCGAGTATATAAATTAGACCATTTTTTTTCTGGTTTAAACATCACTCGAGAACAACCCATTTCTTGATGTTTATTTTTGCGGTTAACACATTGGCGCCAACCACGATCTCTTGGTATAGACATAAAAAACCTCTCAGATTAAAGGGATAGCAGCCGCAGTAATACGGAGAGGATCTAACCATGCGTTATTCTAGTTGAATCGAATAAATCTGCAATGGTTTATTTTTACACAAATATGAATAAGCGAATTTTTATTTATCTAGCAAAATATTTAGCAAAATAAAAAGAAAACAGGTATTAAATCTTTATAAAAAAATAACGGATAAGTGATTAATCGACTTATCCGTTTTATCTGTTATTCGAAGATCCAACTTGTTAGATTATTTATAATTAATCGCAGTTGGCTTATCTAACATAATTTCTGTTTTTGCCGGCTCTGTTTGTGCAATCACTTTACCGTGGCGAATTGAATAACGTACAGGTACTTGACGGCGTAAGGCGTCAAATCCATTATCTGCGGGCAAAATAATAAAGTTTGCACTATTTCCTATTTCGACACCGTAATCCGTTAAGGCCAATGTTTTCGCACTATTATGACTAATTAACTGTAACCCATTATCAATTTGACCATAGCCCATTAATTGGCAAACATGCAGTCCCATATGTAAGACTTGAAGCATATTTGCTGTGCCTAATGGATACCAAGGATCAAAAACATCATCATGACCAAAGCAAACATTAATATTGCTTTCTAGCATCTCTTTTACACGAGTAATACCACGACGTTTTGGATAAGTATCAAAGCGACCTTGCAAGTGAATATTAACTAAAGGATTCGCCACAAAGTTAATACCCGACATTCTTAATAAACGGAATAAACGAGAAGTATAAGCCCCATTATAAGAATGCATTGCGGTTGTATGACTTGCTGTTACTCTTGAGCCCATATTTTCTTTATGTGCTAAAGCGGCAACAGTTTCAACAAAACGAGATTGTTCATCATCAATTTCATCACAATGAACATCAATTAAGCGATCATATTTTTGTGCTAATGCAAAGGTTTTATGCAGTGATTCAACACCATATTCACGCGTAAATTCAAAGTGAGGAATAGCACCGACAACATCAGCACCTAATTTTAATGCTTCTTCTAATAAAGTTTCACCATTAGGGTAAGACAAAATACCTTCTTGTGGAAAAGCAACAATTTGCAAATCAATCCAAGGTTTAATTTCTTCTTTCACTTCCAGCATGGCTTTTAATGCTGTCAGTGATGCATCCGAAACGTCAACATGGGTTCTAACATGTTGAATACCATTAGCAATTTGCCATTGAAGCGTTTGCCATGCACGTTGTTTAACATCATCATGAGTTAACAGCGCTTTTCTTTCAGCCCAACGCTCGATACCCTCAAATAACGTTCCCGATTGATTCCAATTCGGTTGCCCTGCTGTTTGTGTTGTATCTAAATGAATATGAGGTTCAACAAAAGGAGCATGAACTAAACCACCTTGCGCATCTAATGCTTCAGGATGAAAGTTATTCTCAGGTTGTGGCTCTATCGCTTCAATTTTATTGTTTTTAAGCGTAATGCGCCACAAACCCTCTTTTCCAACGAGACGAGCATGATTAATTTGTTCGATATTCTTACCCAGCATGACTTATCTCCGCTTGTCGAGCTGTACGACGATTTAATATTGGATTTAACACAGCGTAACTAATTGCACCACCTAATACTGCGTTAACAGGTACGATGCCTGGTAACCAGTGCCCCGCGGCAATACCAATTGCAACAGCCAGTAATGCGACCCAGTTAACTGATTGCATTTTATCTGCGTTGAAGGTGCTATAACGATCTTTATTCATCAGATAATCTGCAATGATAACACCACCTACTGGTGGAATTGCGGCAGATAAAAAGGTTAACCAACCGACAAAGTTATTATAGAGCCATAATGCACACAGTGTACCAACAATGCCATTTATCACTGAAAGCTTTTTGCTTGATAAGCCTGTAATATTGGCAAATCCTAATCCAGAGGCATATAACGCATTATCATTGGTTGTCCAAATATTTAAGCCTAATACGACAATCGCTGGAAGTAATAATCCTTGCGCGATCATCACATCAGAAATATCTGCCATTCCCAGTGAAGCGGCACCTGCGGCACCAAAGACAAACATCAATGTATTGCCTAAAAAGAACGCAACAATTGCGACAACCACTGCAACTTTAGGGTTTCGTCCAAAACGAACAAAGTCAGCCGTAAGCGTTCCCGCACTAATAAACGATCCGACAACCATCGCCAGCGCTAAATTGAAATCTAATGGCTGAGCTGGTTTAACACCCATTAACGTTGAAAGCCCGCCCATATCATGTATGGCAAGATAAACAGAGTAACTGCCAAGGATAGCGATTGCTGGAACAGCAATGATAGAGAGAACGGTGAGAGCGGAAATGCCGAAGAATACAGTGATGGTCATTAAAATGCCGGAAACGGCGATGAGGAGATTAATATCAATACCAGTGGCTTTGCCTACTGGGATGGCAAACATTGCCACACCCACACCAAACCAACCAACTTGAGTACCACCGAGTAAAAATGAGGGAAGCCAAGAACCTTTAATACCGAAAGAGTAACGCGCGAGGAGATGTGTAGTAAGACCTGTTTTTGAACCAATAAAACCAAGAAATGCGGTGTAGATACCAAGAAGAAGATTACCAATTAGAACTGCGAGGAAGAAATCATTGAAGGAAAGACCAGTACCAAGAGCGCCGCCAGTCCACATACTGGCTGAAAAAAACGTTAATCCCAACATCACAAAGGTTAACGCCAATCCACCCTTTCTTGCGGATATGGGCACAGGGCCCTGACTATAATTGTTGTCCTGAGACACTTTAACCTCCTATTCATTTCACCTAGCCAAAAAAATCTGACGAATTCTATCTACATAAAAATATTATGCAAACGTTTTCGTTGTCTGTTTATTATAATTAATGGAACGCTTCATTTAAGGAGAGTTGATGTTCATCACAAAAATAGGAGAAAAATCGTTATTGTATTTGAAGTTATCTAATTTTATAGAATGGATTTTTAAGAAAGAATTTCTTTAGAGAAATTAATGATAATATTCTTCATCTTTTAAACCATGTTCATTTTTAAATCATAACGTTTATTTTAGTCATATTTTAATTACGCCAAAAGGAAGCCGATAATAAAACAAGTAGCGTATAAATTTCTAATCGACCAAGTAACATAGCAAGACACATTAAATATTTTGCACCGTCGGTAATTTCACCAAAACCAGCAACTGTTTCACCAAATCCCAATCCCATATTATTTAAACATGCCGCCACCGTGGCAAAAGCTGTAATTAAATCGTAGCCCATCATGCTTAAACACCAAATAAAAAAACAAGCGCAGAGTGTATAAAGAAAAAAGAAACTCCAAACGGAATTAAGGAGTCGAGAAGTTATAATACTGTCGCCGACACGAACGGAACTCACTGATTTTGGATGAATTAATTGATGAATTTCTTGACGACTCTGTTTATAGAGAATTAAAAATCGAATAGCTTTAATTCCACCACACGTCGAGCCAACACAACCACCAAAAAAACTAGAAAATAGTAAGAGAACAATAATATGTTGTGGCCATTGGGCATAATCTGCTGTTGCAAGCCCGTTATCAGTGATCATCGAACTGGTTAGAAAAAAAGAATGAATAAAAGCATCTGGGAATGAATACATATTACTGCGCCATGTTTCAAATGTGATCAAACCGATAACTAGCAATGCCACTGTAATAAAAAAACGAAACTCCGGATTGGTTAATAATGGTCGTAAACTAAATTTAGCTAAGGATGCAAAATAGAGGGTAAAATTGACTGCTGAAAGGAGTGAAAATAGTCCTGCAACAAATTCAATTTTTGCGCTATTAAAATAGCCAATGCTTTCGCTATATGTTGAAAATCCGCCTAAAGACACAGTCGATAAACCATGACAAAGCGCATCAAAAAAAGACATTCCCGCTATTTTAAACGCGATAATACATAAACTACCTAGCAGAATATAAGTAAACCATAAATTACGAGCTGTACTTGCTAAGCGAGGCGTTAACTTTTCTTCTTTAAATGGTCCAGGCATTTCAGATTGATATAATTTCATGCCCCCAATGCCTAATAAGGGAAGCACGGCAACAGCCAGTACAATAACACCTAATCCTCCAACAAAATTTAACTGTGCGCGATAGTAAAGAATGGATTTAGGTAAATCAGTCACATTGTGAAAAACAGAAGCACCTGTGGTTGTTATCCCTGACACCCCTTCAAAAAGCGCATCAACAAAGCGCATGTTAAGTTGCTCATTCAGCCATAAAGGTAATGTGCTAATTAAAGAAAATAACAACCAAAACAAGGCAATAATAATAAATCCATCTCGTGTTTTCAGCTGAATATCTTTTATTTTTGTTTTCAGCCAAATAAATAAACCGCCACAAAAAAAGATAAAAAAACACAATGCAAAAGAAAATAGACTTTGCTCTTTTTCATATAGCGCAACCAACATAGGCGGTATCATTGTTAAGCTATAAAGAACAATGAGAAAGCTACAAAGATGCACAATAATTTTAAAATGATTAGATACACGCATAAGTAATGATGCCCATATTCGCGATTTAGTCCGCTACATTAAATGTTCAAAATTGACATAATTCAGTATGGCTTATCATTATCAAAAATTTTTCTTTTTATTTTAAATTGATAACTGACAAGTTTACTCCCTACTCATTCTTTTTTTCAATGACAGCGCTTTTCCTTAACCCCAAAAGTGAATTTATAATCACAAATACAACATAATTATTTACTTCTATCTTTTTTTTAGTAATCTATAAGAACTAATAAAACATAGAATAATTTACTTGGGAAACATAACATGAATCGTCGGTCATTTTTAACTTCATCCAGCTTAGTGATTGGTGGTCTTTCATTAAGTTCATTTGTTAGCTCTGCTTATGCCAATGAAACACTAAAAAATAAATTGGTATTTAATGCAGAAAATCCGTTACTGCTAAATTTTAATGAAAATTCACTTGGTATGTCGCAAAAAGCGAAACAGGCTATTATTGATGCTTTACCTAATGCCTTTAGATATCCAGACGATGCACGTAGCGCATTAATTAGTGAATTAGGGAAAGAATTTAAACTTTCAGATAAGCACATCACCTTGGGAAATGGCTCATCTGAGACAATTCAAGCAGCCGTACAATTTGTGGCAAATAAAGCACAAAAAGAAGGTAAAGCGGTTCAGCTTATTGTTCCTGATCCAACATTTAACTATGCCGAACTTTATGCAGAACCTTTGGGCGTAAAAATCGTTAAAGTACCCGTTGATAAAACACTGGCGTTTGATTTAGCAACCATGCAGAAAAAAGCGCAAGAGTTTGATGGTATTAGCATGGTGTATTTATGCAATCCGAATAACCCAACAGCGATGTTAACGCCAACGGCTACATTGACGAACTGGATAAAATCAGCCAAAGAAAATGTCTTTTTTATTATTGATGAAGCTTATGCGGAATTTGCTTCAACGCCTGAATTTACCAGTGCGATTGCATTAGTTGAAGCGGGTTATAAAAACCTAATTGTTGCACGTACTTTCTCAAAAATTTACGCATTAGCAGGGCTTCGTGTGGGTTATGGTGTTGCTGTACCAGAGGTTATTGCCGATGTTGATGTGTTTGTTTCCATTGATAATACCAACACCGCGGGTGCTGTTGCTGCATTAGCCTCATTAAAAGATAAAGCTTATGTGGAATATAGCCGTAAATCGATTGATGTTTCTCGTCAAATGGTTGTTGATGTCTTAAAAGAGCTAGATATTGAATATGCACCTTCTTATGCGAACTTTATATTCCATAAAGTGAAAGGCGATGTAAAAACCTATCAAAACAGAATGAAAGAAGCGAATATTATGGTTGGTCGTGAGTTTCCACCTGCTTTGGGTTGGAGCCGTTTAACTTTAGGCACACCAGAAGAGATGAGCTATTTTGTTTCTACATTAAAAGCCTTTAGAACTAAAGGTTGGATTTAATCTGATTTGGTGATCTTTCGATTCGTTAATAAATAGAATGCCCTTGAAAATAAAACTTCAAGGGCATTTTTTCTACTTTACTTAATCATTCAATCGCCTTAAAGCGGATCGACTTTTAAGCAAGAGACTGCATGGCGGAAGCTCCCTTCTAATAAAGGGCGTGTTTTGGCACATTCTTCATCTGCCATAGGACAACGTGTACGAAATATACAACCTGATGGTGGATTAATCGGAGAAGGCAATTCCCCTTCCAATAAATCAATATGCTTATTGCGCTCTTTATCAGGATCAGGAATAGGCACCGCTGACATCAACGCTTTGGTATAAGGGTGTAATGGATGATGATAAACTTCATCATACGTTCCTAACTCCACTGCATGCCCTAAATACATCACCAATACACGATCTGAAATATGTTTTACCACCGCTAGATCATGGGCAATAAAAATTAAAGATAATCCCATCTCTTTTTGAATATCTTTCAGCAAGTTAACCACTTGAGCCTGAATTGATACGTCTAATGCTGAAACGGGTTCGTCACAAATCACTAATTTAGGTTCTAAAATTAACGCGCGAGCAATACCGATACGTTGGCATTGTCCACCTGAGAATTCATGTGGGTAACGGTTGATTAAGTTTGGCAATAATCCGACTCGCATCATCATTGCTTTCACTTTTTCAACAACTTCAGCCTGTTTCATTTTAGGGTGATAGGTTTTAAGCGGCTCCGCAATAATATCACCAATGGTCATTCTTGGGTTTAAGGAAGCCAGCGGATCTTGGAAAATCATCTGGATATCTTGGCGAATATCGCGCCATTGTTTATTTCCCATTCCCAGTAAATCATTGCCTAACCAAGAGACTGTACCACCAGAGGCTTTAACTAAACCAATAATGGCGCGAGCAAAAGTCGATTTACCACAACCAGATTCACCAACAACTCCTAATGTTTCACCTTCATATAAGCGTAGTGTGACACCATCAACGGCTTTTAGGCTTTTTTTCGCTTTCCAAAACCACTGTTTATTATCTTGAACATCGAAATAAACTTTTAAGTCATTCACTTCAAGAATAACTTTTCTATCTTGTAACATGGCTTGAGTCATACCAATTCCTCCACCGCTTTAAAACAGGCACGTAGTCGGCCTTGTGCGAATTGCTCTAATTGAGGTTCACTCGTTAAGCATTGCTCTGTTGCATACTGGCAACGAGGTTGGAATGGGCAGCCTTTTGGTAAACGTAATAAATTAGGCGGATTTCCCGGAATGGTTGCTAGTCGTTCATCTTCACCGTCTAAGCGAGGAACAGCCTGTAACAATCCGATAGAATATGGATGTGATGGTTGATAGAAGATATCACGCGCTTTACCATACTCCATGGTACGTCCTGCGTACATCACCAATACTTTATCGCAGATACCCGCAACAACCCCCAAGTCATGGGTGATCATAATAATCGCAGTGTTTAAATCATTCTTAAGCTCATTGAGTAAGGTCATGATTTGCGCTTGAACCGTCACATCAAGTGCGGTTGTCGGTTCATCAGCAATTAAAAGTTTAGGCTTACACAGCAATGCCATTGCAATCATGACTCGTTGGCGCATACCGCCTGAAAACTCATGAGGATACATACTCATTCGTTTATGAGCTTCTGGCATTTTTACTGCATCTAACATGCGTACTGATTCTGCATAAGCATCATTCTTACTCATGCCTTTATGAAGCATTAATACTTCAATAAGCTGCGAACCAACTTTCATATACGGGTTTAATGAAGTCATTGGATCTTGAAATATCATAGATATTTCTTCAGCGCGCATTTTATTTAATTCACTTTGGCGAAGGTTTAAGATCTCACGACCATTAAAGTTTGCGCTACCCGCTGTGCGACCATTTTTCGCTAATAATCCCATTAATGCGAATGCCGTTTGGGATTTACCTGAGCCAGATTCACCAACGATCCCGAGGGTTTCACCTGCGGATAATTCAAAGTTGAGCTTATTAACTGCGGTAACATCACCATCCGGTGTACCAAAAGTCACACAGAGATCTTTAACACTTAATAACGACTTGTTTGTTGAATTTGTCATTTTGTTCTCCTTAACGATCTTTCGGGTCTAATGCGTCACGTAAGCCATCACCGATAAAGTTAAAGCAAAACAGTGTGACAACTAAGAACGAAGCCGGGAAAAGTAACAACCAAGGAGAAACTTCCATTGAGTTTGCACCATCACTTAATAGTGCTCCCCAACTACTTAATGGCTCTTGTGTTCCTAAACCTAAGAAGCTTAAGAAGGATTCAAATAAAATCATACTAGGTACTAATAAAGAGGCATAAACCACGACCACACCCAGTACGTTAGGTACGATATGTCTTAACACGATATTGCGTGATGACACACCACAAACTAATGCGGCTTCAATAAACTCTTTACGTTTTAGACTTAAGGTTTGTCCTCTTACGATACGCGCCATATCGAGCCAAGATACCATCCCGATAGCAACGAAAATCAGTAAGATATTTTGACCAAAGAATGTCACCAATAAGATAACAAAGAACATAAATGGGAATGAGTTTAAGATTTCCAGTAAACGCATCATCACAGAGTCAACACGTCCACCTATATAGCCTGCCATTGCACCATATAGCGTACCGACAATAACGGCAACAAAAGCAGCCGCAATACCGACCATTAATGAAATACGTCCACCAATCGCAACACGGACTAATAAGTCACGCCCAGATGAGTCAGTACCAAAATAGTGAGAAGAGGCAAAATCAGGTGCCATTGACATCATCTCCCAATCGGTATCGTCATAAACAAAGGGCGATAACATTGGGGCAAAAATGACAAATAATAAAATAAAGAAAAGTAATATAAGGCTCGTAATCGCCGCTTTATTGTGCATAAAACGACGACGAGCGTCTTGCCATAAACTACGGCCTTCAATATCTAGCTGCTCCGAGAAATTCCCCAGAGCTTCGCTGTTTTCCTTCAGTGATAACATAACGCGCTCCAGTATCTATTAGTAACGAATTTTCGGATCAATAACGGCATATAAAATATCGACAATCGCATTAAAGAAAATTGTTAATGCACCTACGATAATGGTTAAGCTTAATACCAATGAGTAATCTCGGTTTAAAGCACCATTAACGAATAATTGTCCGATACCTGGCAATCCAAAGATGGTTTCAATAACCATTGAGCCCGTAATAATACCGACGAATGCAGGCCCCATATAAGAGATAACAGGTAACAACGCAGGTTTTAAAGCATGACGTAGCACAATTCTTTTCATCGGCAAGCCTTTCGCTTTTGCCGTTCTGATAAAGTTTGAGTGTAATACTTCAATCATTGAACTACGGGTAATACGCGAGATACTGGCAATATAAGAAAGCGACAGTGCAATCATTGGTAGCAACATATATTGCACCGCACCGCCATTCCAGCCACCAGCTGGTAGCCACCTTAAGGTAATGGCAAAAATAAGTACAAGCAGTGGTGCAACAACGAAACTCGGTATTACAACCCCCGTCATGGCAAAAGTCATGACGGTATAATCCCATTTGGTGTTTTGATTCAGTGCGGCTATCACGCCTGCCCCCACACCTAAAATCACGGCAAAAATAAATGCCGACAGCCCTAATTTAGCTGAAACAGGGAATGCTTTACCGACTAAGGTGTTTACACTGTAGTCTTTATATTTAAAAGAAGGCCCTAAATCCCCTTTCGACAATTGAATTAAATAATCGAAGTATTGTTTATAAATGGGATCATTTAAGTGATATTTCGCTTCAATATTTGCCATGACCTCTGGTGGAAGTTTCCTTTCCCCTGTAAAAGGGCTACCAGGTGCTAAGCGCATCATAAAAAACGAAATTGTTATTAGAATAAATAGAGTCGGTATCGCTTCTAAAAAGCGACGAAAAATAAATTTGAGCATTGCCCGTTCCTATAACACAAACCTATTCAGGCGTGACGATAAAAAGACCTTGCCTTAAAAAAGACAAGGTCTCGCCCTATTACTTAGCAATAATGTACAAGTCTTTAGTATGTAAATTATCTAATGGATCTTTACCTGAATAACCACCCACATAAGGTTTAACTAAACGGGTGTTTACATAGTAGTAAAGTGGAACAATGGCCGAATCTTTATCTAATACGCCTTCAGCTTTTTGATAAATAGCGGCACGTTCGTCATCAGATTTCACACGTAAAGATTCTTTGATCAATGCGTCAAACTCTGTGTTTTTATAGTGAACTGTATTATTACTGCTGTAAGACAGCATCATGTTCAGGAATGAAGAAGGTTCGTTATAATCTGCACACCAGCCCGCACGCGCAACATCATAAGTTCCTTGGTGACGTGTATCTAAGAACGTTTTCCACTCTTGGTTTTCAAGAGACACATCTGCACCTAAGTTTTTCTTCCAAATTGAAGAAGCAGCAATTGCCACTTTTTTGTGAAGATCAGAAGTATTGTACAGAAGTTTAAATTTCAGTGGGTTTGCTTTGTTATAGCCCGCCTCTTCTAACAATTGACGTGCTTTCTCATTGCGCTGTTCTTGTGTCCAAGTCGCAAACCATTCTGGTTTACTCTCTTTAATTCCGTCAGTAAATGGAGGAGTAAAGCCGTAAGCGGGAATATCACCTTGGTTTTTCACTTTATAAGTAATGATATCTCTGTCCATTGACAGTTTCAGCGCTTCACGAACACGAGGATCATTAAACGGTGCTTTCTCATTATTAATTTCATAATAATAAGTACATAAATATGGGCTTATACGCAATTCATCTGGGATCTCTTTTTTCAGTTTTTGGAAAAGTTCGATCGGTAAATTGCTATATGTCATGTCGATTTCACCCGCACGATAGCGGTTTACGTCAGTGACTTCTGATGAGATAGGTAAGAACGTAACTTTATCAATAACAGTATTTTTGTTATCCCAATAAGTTGGGCTACGTTCTAAAACAATACGTTCGTTGACGGTCCAGTCTTTTAAATTATAAGCGCCGTTGCCGACGAAGTTAGCAGGTTGTGTCCATTTTTCACCAAATTTTTCAATCACTTTTTGGTTAACTGGTGACATGGAGGAGTGAGCTAATAATTTTGGTAAATAAGGCACTGCTTCAGATAAAGTGATTTCTAATGTGTTGTTATCTAATGCCTTAACACCTAATTCTGTGGCTTTTTTCTTACCTGCAATAATATCGTCGATATTCACGATATGCGCATATTGCAGATAGCTTTCATAAGGAGATGCAGTATTAGGATCTGCTAAACGTTGCCAGCTATAAACGAAATCTTGTGCTGTAACAGGTTCACCATTTGACCATTTAGCGCCTTCACGAATTTTGAACGTCCAAACAGTAAAATCTTTATTTTCCCAGCTGGTTGCAGAGCCAGGTAAAATTTCACCATCTGGGCCAACAATAGTAACGCCTTCGAAAAGATCACGCGCTAATGCAGATTCAGGTACACCTTCGATTTTATGAGGATCAAGTGATTGTGGTTCAGAGCCGTTATTACGTACGAGCACTTGTTTTTCAGCTAATTTTACCCCGTCTGGAACAACAGCGGCATTAGCCGTTAGCGCTGACAATCCAAAGATTGCGCTTATTGCAATCGCCAACGCACTCTTTTTAGTTAAATTACTCATCTTATAAAATACTCCCAGTTAGTGAGCTGGTTGTTAGACAACCATTCTGTGATGTTCAGTTGTGTTTTAGAACGGTTTACACAACTTATTGTTTTTACAAAAAATAAATCAATCTTGCTTATTTGCTATCAGTGCTTAATTGCCTGATAGCATTATAATTTTTTTATGCCGCTATCTTTTTTGTGTCGCTTTTTATTGGTTAACTACTTTTTAAGTAACTTTTAGTCATTCAAATCACACATAACTATAGAATATCGATAATTTACCAGTTTTAGTTATCTGCCTTTATAAAATAGCGCTTTAAGTCCGTATAATCAAAGGGGTCTTTGCCTGTAAATCCACCTACTTTTGGACTAACTAATCTAACACTGACACGATAATAGACAGGCACTATCGCCGAGTCCTTGTCTAGCAAGGCTTCAGCGCGCTGATAGAGTTGATGGCGAGCCCCTTTATCAACAGCAATTGAGGCATTATTTAATGTATCATCGTAATCATTATTTTCATAAAAGACGGTATTCAGACTACTGGTGGAAAGAAACGAGTTTAAAAATGAGGTAGGTTCATTGTAATCTGCACACCATGTTGCTCTCGCGACTTGGTAATTTCCTTGGTTACGGTTTTCTAATGCCGTTTTCCACTCTTGATTTTGCAACGTTACATTGGCACCAATACTTTTTTTCCACATTGATGCTGCCGCTATTGCCTGCTGTTTATTTTGATCTGACGTATTGTAGAGCAAGGTAAAAGTCAGAGGATTTTGACCATCAAACCCCGCTTCTTTTAATAATTCACGCGCCCTTTCATTACGTTGCTGTTGTGTCCAATAAGCCCATTTAGGCGGTTTAAAATTACCATTGCCGATAAAAGAGGGAGTAAAAGAATAAGCAGGTATTTGTCCTTGTCCCATTATTTTTTCAGCAATGACTTCTCTATCAAGAGTCAATTTCACGGCTTCTCGAACACGAGGATCATCAAAAGGGGCTTTTTTATTATTTAATTCATAATAGAAAGTACATAAATATGGCGTGACATGTAAATTCTCTGGCTGCTCTTGCTTCATTTTTCTATAAAGAACAGGAGGAATAGCGCTATTAGTGATATCTATTTCACCGCTACGGTAGCGATTTATATCACTGGTTTCTGAACTAATTGGTAAAAATGTGGCTTGCTCAATAATGGTGTTTTTATTATCCCAATAAAGTGGATTTCGTTTTAAAGTCACCTTTTCATTCACCACCCAATTTTCAATAACATAAGCACCATTACCGACAAAGTTTTCAGGGCGAGTCCAATTCACGCCATATTTTTCAACAATCTCTTTTTTAACTGGCTTTAACGGAGTATGGCTGACCATATCGACTAAATAAGGGATTGGCTTGGTTAAATTGACTTGCAAAGTGTGAGCGTCTATCGCTTTCACACCTAATGTTTCAGGGGATTTTTTACCACTAAGAATATCTGCAACATTTTCAACATAAGCATATTCGAGATAACTGGCATAAGGCGATCCTGTTTTAGGATCTACCACTCGACGCCAGCTATAAACAAAGTCTTCAGCGGTAACTGGTGTGCCATCACTCCACTTTGCGTCTTCTCGCAAATAGAATGTCCACACCTTGTTATCATCAGTTTCCCAGCGTTGTGCAACACCAGGCATGCTTTCACCATTAGGTCCAACGTAGGTCAGCCCCTCTAATAAATTTAAAATAATATTAGTTTCTGGTGCGCCTTCTACTTTATGCGGATCAAGTGATGAAACTTCAGTACCGTTATTAATCACAATATTCTGTTGTTTTGCCAGAATAGTACCTTCAGGAAGAGTGACGGCATGAGAAAAAAAGGAGGTTAATACAAGTGACATAATACTGAGTGGAAACACTGTTTTTAACGTAACTTTATTTTTCATGGGTACCTCTCCTAATAAACAATAATTTATAGCGGGGTCGCTCAATTAACGATATGTATCGTTGTTAAATTTTGATTGTAATATTTGTGGCTCTCAAACGTTTAAAGATATTAATAAGATAAAAATGATACCAACACTCTTCTTTTTTACACTTATCGTAAATTTTGTCAATTAATGCGGTATTCTTATCACTTAACTTTATTGAGCCCTCTAGAGTTCTATCCTGAGAAAATAAAAAATATATATCGAGAGAAGCAAAACAACAAATAAACATTAAATTAACATCATGCAAGTTTTATAGATAGAAAACCTACTTAGCTCACAAAATTAATATAATTAGGATGGGTTTTATCCGACTTGCAGAACTTTATGATGCTTTGTTTGTAAAGAGTTTCTCTTTGAAATTAATTAAAAATAACAATAAATTCATCTTTAGACTGAATAACGATTCTAGCCTAAAAATATTTATAGATTATTAAATATTCAATTTTATTATTTGTTTTTAAATTTTAATCTAAATGTTTAATTGAAATGTAATTAAACAATTTTTCATTTATATTTCTATGTGTTAGATAAAAAAACCTCTTTAATATACATATCGAATATTAAAGAGGTTTTTAATTTTAAAATGATATCATCAATTCTTTTCAGCTATTTAGCCGATTTGGATTGAAACCATTGTAGCTTCTCATTCAGTGTGACAACCTCTCCCACAATAATCAGTGCAGGGCTTTCCATTGTTTCTGCCATCTCTGCCAGTTGGCGTAATTGACCAACAATCACTTTTTGTGTGGTTAAAGTGCCCTTTTCAATAATCGCAATCGGCATGGTTGCGCGCATATTTTGGCTAAGTAACATTTGCTGAATATAACGGGCTTTACTTAATCCCATATAAAAGACTAACGTTTGGTTTTCTTGTGCAATACATTGCCATTCAGCCTCGTTTAATCCTTTGCCATGCCCAGTAATAAAGCGGACACTTTGTGCATAATCTCGATGCGTTAAAGGAATACCCGCATATGTTGTACAGCCTGAAGCAGCGGTAATACCAGGGATCACTGAAAAGGGAATATGATGTTCAATCAAGGCTTCTAGCTCTTCGCTACCTCGACCAAAAATAAAGGGATCGCCTCCTTTTAATCTCACCACCCGTTTTCCTGCTGCGGCTTCTTTGATTAAAATTTGATTGATTTCATCTTGAGGAACACAATGAAAACCTGCTTGCTTACCAACATAAATACGCTGTGCATCTCTGCGGACTAATGCCATTACCTCATCAGATACTAATCTATCGTAAACCACCACATCAGCTTGCTGGCACTGCTGTAACCCTTTAATAGTCATTAGCCCAGCATCACCCGGCCCTGCTCCGACTAAAACAACACTGCCTTGAGGTTGCTGATTTTCAGATAATAGCGCGCTAATACGTTGCTCAATACCGCCGTCTCTTTGTGCTTCTATTTCAGCTTGTAATGATTTATCTGCAAAAAATTGCTCCCAGAAATAACGTCTTGCACTTATGGATGAAAAACGTTGTTTTACTTCTTCTCTTAATTTTCCAGCAAATTTCGCTAATGTACCGAGATAATTTGGGAGTAGTTGCTCAATTTTTTCTCGCAAAATACGTGCTAGCACAGGGGCTTTTCCGCCCGATGAAATAGCCACCACAATAGGAGAACGATCGATAACAGAAGGCATAATAAAGCTGGCTTGTTCTGGTGAATCAACCACATTACAAAATATCTGTTTTTCTGTTGCGGATTGAAAAACCTGTTGATTCACTTGCTCACTATCTGTTGCCGCAATAACAAGCCACTTACTTGATAGATGATCCGCAGTAAATACACCCGTGATACAGTTTAGTTTTTGCTCAGAATGCCACTGCATAAACTGCTCTGTAAACGAAGGTGCGATAACAGAAATAATAGCACCCGCCTCCATAAGCAATCGGGCTTTACGTTCAGCAATCTCACCGCCACCTACTAATAAACAAGGTTTATCTTTGAGCTGACAGAATATTGGAAAGTAATCCATATTCATTCCCCTGTTTATTGAGATGACTCATTACGGCTGCGTACGCTGACAGTATTGCCTTCAACCTTGACGTCAAAATGGGTGATCGAGAAACGCTCATCTTCAAGGCAAAAACCATCCGTTAAACGAAAATGCTGCTTTTTCAGCGGACTGACGATATACAACTCATTTTCATGTTCAGCGATCAATCCTCGAGATAAAACACTCGAATGTGCAAAAGGATCTATATTGCTTAACGCATATAAACGTGCATCAGAATAAGGGCGAAATATGGCAACGTGATCTTGTTCCACCAGCGCACAAACACCTGTTCCTGGCGTAATGTCATCTAATTGGCAAACAGCTATCCATTGGCTCATGATTGCGCCTCCTCAGTGACCATTTTGATATCAATACGTTCATGTAAACGTGCGGGACGATGTTGAAAACGTTCTTTTACCGTTTGCACAGTCGGATCAGGCATTGGATTATTAATAAAGTGGGCAAAACGTTTTAATGCTTTTGGCGAATCAACTGTTTCTTTCCATTCACAAGCGACACGTTCTTGTAAGGCTTTCAGTTCTTTTTCTAACTGTGCATTTAAGCCTAATTTGTCGTTAATAATGACATCACGTAAATATTCAACACCGCCTTCTAAATTATCTAACCACACTGACGTGCGTTGCAGTTTATCGGCGGTGCGAATATAAAACATCATAAAGCGGTCGATATAATGTACTAAAGTTTCTTCATCGATATCAGATGCAAAGAGATCACCATGACGTGGTTTCATACCGCCATTTCCACCAAAATAGAGGTTCCAACCTTTATCTGTGGCGATAATACCAACGTCTTTTCCTTGCGCTTCAGAACATTCACGGGTACAACCTGAGACACCAAATTTTATCTTGTGAGGTGTTCTGATGCCTTTATAGCGATGCTCTAACGCGACACCCAAACCGACACTATCACCGACACCAAAACGACACCAACTGCTGCCCACACACGTTTTTACCATACGCAGTGCTTTCGCATAGGCATGACCTGTTTCAAAACCCGCAGCAATCAGTTTTTCCCAAATAGCGGGTAAATCCTGTTTATGCGCACCGAACATCGCCATGCGTTGCGAGCCAGTAATTTTGGTATATAGATTATATTCTTGAGCAATTTGCCCAATAGCAATAATGCCTGCGGGTGTAATTTCACCACCTGGAGAACGAGGAATAATGGAATAAGTCCCATCTTTTTGCATATTCGCGAGGAAGTTATCATTAGTATCTTGCAGAGCAACTAAATCATCACGCAAGATATAATCGTTCCAACATGAAGCAAGCAATGAACCCACTGTTGGTTTACATATTTCACAGCCATAACCTTGACCGTGTTTTTTCAACAATTCATCAAAACTTTTCAGCCCTTCAACGCGGATAAGATGATAAAGCTCTTGGCGAGAATAGTGAAAATGCTCACAAAGATGGTGATTAACTTCAATACCTTGTTTTGCTAATTCTGCATTTAAAACTTGAGTCACCAATGGAATACAACCACCACACCCTGTACCCGCTTTGGTTTCAGCCTTAATGGCGGCGACTGTATGGCATCCTCGTTCAATTGCTTGAATAATGTCGCCTTTTGTCACATCAAAACAAGAGCAGATTTGTGCAGTTTCAGGTAAGGAATCAACACCAATTGCTGGCTTACTTCCTGCATGTGCAGGCAAAATTAAGGAATCTGGATGCTCTGGTAATTCAATAGTATTCAGTGATAGTTGCAAAAGATTGCCATAATCTTCTGTATCGCCCACTAATACTGCGCCTAGTAGGTATTTATTATCTTCACTGACAATCAGGCGTTTATAAATTTCTTTGCCTTCATCGAGATAAATATAACTACGACACCCTTCTTGACGACCGTGAGCATCACCGATACCGCCCACATCAACACCAAGAAGTTTTAATTTTGCGCTTAAATCGGCGCCTTGGAATACAGAGTGATGACCTAATAGATTATCAACCGCTACTTGCGCCATTTTGTAGCCTGGTGCAACTAAGCCGAACGTTTTATTTTGCCAAGATGCACATTCACCAATGGCGTAAATATCAGGATCGGTTGTTTGGCAATAATCATTAATAACAATGCCGCCTCTTGGGGCGATATCTAAATCACATTGGCGAGCTAATTTATCTTTTGGGCGAATACCTGTGGAGAACACAATAAAATCAACTTCAAGAGAAGTACCATCTGCAAATTGCAGTGTCTTACGTGCGCTTTCTCCTGTCGATAATATTTCTTGTGTATTTTTAGACGTATGCACTTTCACACCCATACGCTCTATTTTTCGCTTAAGTTGCTCACCACCTAATGCATCAAGCTGTTCTGCCATTAATGTTGGTGCAAACTCGATAACGTGAGTTTCAATACCCAAACTTTTTAGCGCACCAGCGGCTTCTAAACCTAAAAGCCCTCCACCAATCACCGCCCCTTTACGACTAATACGTGCGCAAGATTCGATAGCATTTAAATCTTCAATAGTCCGATAGACAAAGCAATCTGATGAGTTATTTCCCTTAATTGGAGGAACCCATGGATAAGAGCCCGTTGCCATCACTAACTTATCGTAACTAACACAACGCCCCGTATTAGTGTGTACCACTTTTTCGTCACGATTAATGGTAATAACACGCTCACCAATTAATACTTCTATTTGGTGTTTTTCGTAATAACCTTGTTTAACTAAAGAGAGTTCTTCTGCGGTGTGATGGGAGAAATAAGAGGAGAGATGGACTCTATCATATGCAACGCGAGGTTCTTCACAAAAGACGACAATATTAAATTCTTCATTGCCACCTTTATCAATCAACTCTTCGATATAACGGTGCCCCACCATACCATTACCGATGATTGCGAGTGTTTTCTTGCTCATTTTTGCCTCAGATTTAAAGATTTCTAAGGCTAAAATACGAAACTACTCATAAGGGATATTGATGAATATCAAATACAGCTTAATCAATTCAGCTACTACAACTTAATAGTCAATGAGTTACTACTAAAGGAGTATTTCATCATCCTATTCTTGCGGTTAATTATTCTTCTACCATAATTAATTTTAGCCACTTATAACGAAGAGTTATATGTAAGCGTAATTAAAACTTTGCGCATTGGTCACGTTTTGCCTAAGTTAATTTCACAAAGTAATAACTAATAAGTTATTGACATAACGACTTTAGCTACACCGTTTCAGGGAGCGTCTCATGAAAGCAAAATTATTATCATTATTCGTTGTGGGTGCCCTTTCCGTACCGGCATTTGCAGCAACACCTGCTAATACATTAATTGTGGTACAAGGACTTGATGATATTGTCAGCCTTGATCCTGCTGAAAGTAATGAGTTATCGAGTATTCAAACTGTACCGAGTTTATACCAACGTATTGTTCAACCTAATCGTGATAATCCGGAAATTAATGAACCAATTTTAGTTGAAAGTTGGCAAGCAAATCCTGAACAAAAAACAATCGTATTTAAAATTAAACCCAACGCAAAATTTGCATCGGGTAACGCTGTGCGTCCTGAAGATATTATCTTCTCTTATCAGCGTGCGATCACCATGAATAAATCACCTGCCTTTATTCTAAATGTCTTGGGTTGGAAAACAGATAACATTAATTCGTTACTGAAAAAAATCAGTGATAACGAATTGGAAGTACGTTGGACTGCCGATGTCAGCCCTGATGTTGTACTAAATATCCTTTCAACCCCGATTGCTTCTATTGTTGATGAAAAGCTGGTTTCTGCTCATGTTAAAAATAATGACTTTGGTAATAGCTGGCTAAAAATGAATTCAGCAGGAAGTGGTGCATACAAAATGCGCGCTTATCAACCGCGTCAAGCCATTGTGTTAGAAGCTAACCCACTTTCGCCAACTGGCGCGCCTAAAATGGCAAATATTATTATTAAAAACGTGCCTGATCCCGCATCTCGCCGTTTACTAATTGAAAAAGGCGATGCAGATATTGCACGCGAATTAGGCACAGACCAGACTGCGGCATTAGCAGGCAAAGCAGGGATCAAAATTTTAGATATCCCTTCTGCTGAACAAGTGTATATGGCGTTTAATACTGCCAGTGGAAATCCTGCACTGAGTAACCCTGCTTTTTGGGAAGCTTCACGCTATTTAATTGACTACAAAGGTATTACTGAAGACTTAATGCGTGGTCAGTATTTTATTCACCAAAGTTTTTTACCTGTGGGTTTACCAGGCGCATTAAAAGATAACCCATTTACGTTTGATCCAGAAAAAGCTAAAGCAATTTTAGCTAAGGCAGGCATCACCAATGCACGCTTTACGTTAGATGTAGAAAATAAAGTCCCTTACATCACTGTGGCGCAATCCATTCAAGCAAGTTTTGCTCAAGCAGGTGTACAAGTTGATTTATTACCTGCTGCGGGTAGCCAAGTGTATAGTCGTGTGCGCGCTAAACAACATCAAGCAGCGATCCGCTTTTGGATCCCTGATTATTTTGATGCTCACTCAAATGCCAGTGCCTTTGCTTATAATGACGGACAATCCAACACTGTTGCTTGGTTAAATGGCTGGAAAATTCCTGAATTAAGTCAGCAAACATTGGTAGCACTTAATGAAGCGGACAAAACAAAACGTCAGTCGCTCTATACTGAAATGCAAAAAGAGTTACAACGTAGCTCACCTTATGTATTTATCGACCAAGGTAAAAACCAAATCGTTATGCGCGATAACGTTAAAGGTTATGCGCAAGGTCTAAATGCAGATATGGTCTATTATGACAAAGTAACTAAGTAATATTTTTTCTGAAACCATCCACAGTCATGTTACTGTGGGTGGTCTATTTTTTGTCATTTCACTAGGCTATTGCTGTATGAATACTGCTATGACGTTACCTTTTCGTCTAAAAGGTCAGTTAATTACCTTTGCTCAAGGAATATTGACACTGGTGCTGACTCTTTTAGGGCTTCTTGTCATCACTTTTACGCTTTCTGCACTTTCCCCCGTCGATCCTGTTTTACAAATTGTCGGTGATCACGCAAGCCTCGAAACCTACAACCAAGTAAAACATGAGTTAGGGCTGGATTTACCTATCTACATGCAGTTTTTTCACTATGTGGAAGCACTGCTGCAAGGACATTTAGGTACCGCGACATCAACAGGCCAGCCTGTTCTTGATGATTTGTTAGCGACTTTCCCCGCGACATTGGAATTAGCAACTGTTGCATTACTGATTGGCGCCAGTCTCGGAATTTTATTTGGCGTTTTATGTGCGCGATTTGTGGGAACCCCCCTCGATTTTATTTTGCGAATTCTGACGTTATTAGGTAGTTCAGTCCCTATTTTCTGGCTAGGTTTGATTTTGTTATTGATCTTCTATGCCACATTGCAATGGACTGCTGGCCCCGGACGACTAGACGATATCTATCAATTCACCATTGAACCCATAACGGGTTTTGCATTAATTGATACATTATTAGCTGGCGATAAAGATGCTTTTTTTAATGCGTTATCGCACCTGATTTTACCCGTTTCTCTATTAGCGTATTTTGCCCTTGCTTCTATCACTCGCTTAACTCGCTCAGCCTGCTTAAACGAGATGAATAAAGAGTATGTCACGTTAGCAAGAGCAAAAGGTATTGGCGAGTTGCGTATTCTTTTTTATCACGTACTGCCTAATATTCGTGGTGTTTTAATGACTATTATCGCCCTGTCTTACACTGGCATGTTAGAAGGAGCCGTATTAACAGAAACGGTTTTTTCTTGGCCAGGAATTGGTCGATATCTCACAACAGCGCTTTTCGCGGGTGATACCACAGCCATTATGGGCGGTACTTTAATTATCGGTTTATGCTTTGTCTTTATTAATAATATGACCGATATCGTTATTCGTTTGACTGATCCGAGGCTCCGCTAATGTCATCCTCATTTTTAAGAAAAATAGCGCGTTCGCCTTCCGCATTTATCGGTTTATCGTTACTTATTTTACTGGTAATTATTGCGATTTTTGCACCTTGGCTAGCCCCTTATGATCCAAATTGGCAACATGCTGCTCAGCGTTTGTTAGCACCCAATGCTGAACATTGGCTAGGCACAGATAATTATGGGCGCGATATTCTTTCTCGCCTTATCTATGGTACTCGTCCCATGTTAGGTTTAGTGGGGCTGGTGGCGCTTATTACGTTACCTTTAGGATTATTGATTGGGATTTTATCTGGATATTACGGTGGTTGGACTGAACGTATTTTAATGCGCTTCACCGATATTGTGATGTCAATGCCTTCTCTTATTCTCGCTTTCGCGTTTGTCGCAATGTTAGGCCCTGGTCTGCTCAATGGTGCATTAGCACTGGCTTTAACTGCATGGCCAGCTTATGCACGACAATCGCGCAGTGAAATTCAGCATTTACGCAATAGTGATTATCTTGCTGCGGCTGAGATGATGGGAATTAAGGGTATTCGACTGTTATGGGGACATATTTTACCCCTGTGTTTACCTTCAGCCATTGTTCGTTTAGCGCTGAACTTAGCGGTGATTATCCTCGCGGCAGCAGGATTGGGTTTTCTAGGATTAGGCGCTCGTCCACCAATGGCGGAATGGGGAGCAATGATCGCAGAAGGCATGCCTGTTATTTTTGATCAATGGTGGGTTGCCGCTATTCCAGGTACAGCAATTTTAATCAGCAGTCTGGCATTTAATTTATTGGGTGATGGATTACGCGATGTATTGGGAGATACCCATGAATAAAACACCATTAATTGAAGTAAATAACCTCTGTATTGATTTCCCAAAGGCAAGAGTGGTCAATAATGTCTCTTTCACTTTAGGGCAAGAGCGTTTGGCAGTTGTTGGCGAATCAGGCTCAGGCAAGTCAATGACCGCTCGTGCATTAATGGGATTAGTTCGTCAGCCGGGAAAAGTCAGCGCAGATAAACTCAGCTTGCAAGGAAATAATCTATTGGATTTCTCGTCTCGCCAATGGAATAACATTCGAGGCAATACAATTTCAATGGTATTGCAAGATCCCCGCTATGCATTAAATCCCGTTAAAACGATTTATCAACAAGTTGAAGAAACCGTAAAACAGCATCAAAAACTTTCGCGCCAAGATAGACGCCAACTTATCATCGATACACTGCTGTCTGTTGGTTTACCTGAACAGAATATTTATCGCTATCCCGGTGAATTATCAGGTGGTATGGGGCAACGAGCAATGATAGCTATTGCGCTAATTAATAACCCTACTATTTTAATTGCCGATGAACCGACATCGGCACTTGATGCTCAGCTTCGTCATCAAATCCTTGAACTGATCACCACGCAGTGTGAACAACGTAATATGGGATTATTGCTAATTAGCCATGACTTGCCCCTTGTTGCCGAATATTGCGAACGTGTCATGGTGATGTACCAAGGCGAACAAGTCGATGAACTTAATGCCAAAGACTTACCTACCGCCACGCATCCTTATACACGTACACTTTGGACATGTAGACCCAATGCAAGCACTTATGGCACTCAATTGCCCGTATTAGATAGAACGCTTAATTTCAAGGGAATACATCATGCTAATTGATATTCATGATTTACATGTTCAATTTGAGCAAGGTAAACAAGCCAAGCACGTTGTAAAGGGAATTAATTTACATGTTCAACAAGGTGAAACCTTTAGCTTAATAGGTCGTTCTGGTTGTGGAAAGTCGACTGTTTTACGCGTGATTGCTGGGTTATTGCCCCATTGGCAAGGTAATATATCGCTTTTAGGGCAAACTATTAAACCTCAACAACGTTTTCAAGGGACATTACGCCGTAATATACAAATGGTGTTTCAAGATCCCTACGCCTCTTTACACCCTCAACACCGTATTGAACGGGCGTTTTCTGAGCCTTTAAAAATCCATCAAATTCCTTTTGACAAAGATACGATTGAGCAAGCATTAGCCCAAGTTGGTTTGCCTGCGGATGTAACAAGTCGTTATCCTCATCAACTCTCTGGTGGACAGCGTCAACGTGTCGCCATTGCGAGAGCCCTTTTATTACAACCTCAATTATTACTTTTAGACGAGCCAACTTCAGCACTAGATATGTCAGTACAAGCCGAGATCTTAAACCTGCTTAACACACTGAAAAAAGAGCATCATATGACATATTTATTAGTAAGCCATGATGCTGATGTGATTGCTCATATGTCTGATAGAGCCGCACTCATGGAAAATGGTGAGTTAACACAACATTATGATCGAGAAGCTTTATCAAAAGGGATACATCGTCTTGATTGAAATGAAAAAAAAACAGATGTGAAGAAAGGAGCAGAGCAGTATTTGAGTGATTCATACTGCTCTTTTAATAGCACTGCGCTGTGTTTACACTAATAAGCCCGGGAAAATAGAACGTAATCCGGTCACAATAAATTCAATACCTAACGACATTAATAATAAGCCCATTATACGAGTAACGACGTTAATGCCTGTTTGCCCTAAATATTTCACTAATAATGTTGCACTACGGAAAAGTAACCAACAACAGAATGCAAAAAAGATACTGGTTGCGGCTAATCCTAAAAAGTTGGTAAAGCCTTCCCAGCGAGAGCTCCACACAATACAAGAACTGATTGCTCCAGGCCCTGCCATTAATGGTAATGCTAAAGGCACAACAGCAACACTATTACGTACTGCGGATTCGTTTCGTTCTTGATTGTTTTGTTTATCTTCCCCTAAACGCCCATTTATCATTGTCATTGCAATAGTAACAATCAGTATTCCCCCTGCTATACGAAACGAGTCGATAGAAATACCGAAAATACTCAGTATAGAATCACCGATTAACAGAGAAGAAACTAAAATAATTGCAACGGAGCCATTCGCAATTAAATTTGTTTTGTTACGCCCTGCATCAGTTTGATAACTCGTCATACTGATAAAGACAGGCAAAATACCAATTGGGTTTACAATCGCAAAAAGACCGACAAAAAATTTAATATAACCGGATAAATCCAGCAGTGACCCCATGAAAAGCCCCTTCTTGGCTAATAAACATGCGAATTATTCTATAAAAGATAGAGTAACTCCAAAAAATGCGCGTTACTTTAAATCAATAAACCAGTTAATTCTATTAGTTAACAAGTTTTTACCTAAAATATTCTCTTGTTAACTGATCAAAACCTAGTGGTTTAATTTTATATCGAAATAGAGTATACGACAAAAAAATCGTTGAATGTTTATTTCATATAAGAATCATTCTCATAAATAGCCTTGCTGAAAGGTGTCAGCTTGCTAGTTTTGTGACATATATCACGTTAATTAATTAGAAAGATGGTAAGCTGTTACCATTCGAAGAAAGAGGGTTACTTCGAAAATATATTTACCTTTATTATTGTTTTTTTTAAGTTTTTTAAGCAAATTATGCCCTCTTATAATTATTACTGAAATAAGCACATTATCATCTATCTAAGCTATTCTTATTAGTTATGACGATAACGGCTAATTTGCTTAAAAAATTTAACATTTTATCAGGAGTCTCTTTATGTCTGTAACTAACGTTACTGAACTCAATGATTTGGTTGCTCGTGTAAAAAAAGCTCAACGTGAATTTGCTAACTTCTCTCAAGAACAAGTTGATGCTATTTTCCGTGCCGCTGCATTAGCTGCCGCTGATGCCCGTATTCCTCTTGCAAAATTGGCTGTTAAAGAGTCTGGTATGGGTATCGTTGAAGATAAAGTGATTAAAAACCACTTTGCTTCTGAGTATATCTACAATGCGTATAAAGACGAAAAAACCTGCGGTATCTTATCTGAAGATCTGACTTACGGCACAATGACCATTGCTGAACCTATTGGGATCATCTGTGGTATCGTACCAACAACTAACCCAACTTCTACTGCGATTTTTAAAGCATTAATTAGCTTAAAAACACGTAATGGTATTATCTTCTCTCCACACCCTCGTGCAAAAGAAGCGACAAACCGTGCAGCTGAAATCGTCTTAAATGCAGCGATCGCTGCTGGCGCACCAAAAGATATTATCGGTTGGATTGATGAGCCTTCTGTTGCCCTATCTAACGCGTTAATGCACCATGATGATATTAACCTGATCTTAGCGACAGGTGGTCCAGGCATGGTTAAAGCAGCGTATAGTTCTGGTAAACCAGCTATCGGTGTTGGTGCAGGTAATACACCAGTGGTTATTGATGATTCTGCTGATATCAAACGTGCAGTGGCTTCAATCTTAATGTCTAAAACTTTCGATAACGGCGTAATTTGTGCATCAGAGCAATCTGTTATCGTTGTTGACAGCATTTATAAACAAGTTCGTGAGCGTTTCTCAACTCACGGCGGTTACATGCTGACAGGTAAAGAATTAAAAGCTGTTCAAGACATCATCTTAAAAGACGGTAACTTAAACGCAGCTATTGTGGGTCAACCTGCAACAAAAATTGCTGAAATGGCTGGCATTGAAGTACCTGTAAATACCAAAATTTTAATTGGTGAAGTCAAAGAAACAACAGAAGCAGAACCCTTTGCTCACGAGAAATTATCTCCACTATTAGCCATGTATCATGCTCAATCGTTTGAAGATGCAGTGCTAAAAGCTGAAAAATTAGTTGAGATGGGTGGTATCGGCCACACTTCTTGCTTATATACAGACCAAGATAACTGCCCTGAACATGTTGCCTACTTCGGCGACAAAATGAAAACATCTCGTATTTTAATCAATACTCCAGCATCTCAAGGTGGTATTGGTGACTTATACAACTTTAAGCTTGCTCCTTCTCTAACATTAGGTTGCGGTTCATGGGGTGGTAACTCCATTTCTGAAAACGTAGGGCCAAAACACCTTATCAACACTAAAACCGTGGCGAAAAGAGCAGAAAATATGTTGTGGCATAAACTTCCAAAATCTATTTACTTCCGCCGTGGTTGTTTACCTATCGCACTTGAAGAGATTGCGACAGACGGTAAAAAACGTGCCTTTATCGTGACCGATGGTTTCTTATTCAACAATGGTTATGTTGATGAAGTGACTCGTGTACTGAAAAAATTTGGTGTTGAAACAGAAGTCTTCTTTGAAGTTGAAGCAGATCCAACATTAAGCGTTGTGCGTAAAGGCGCAGAACAGATGAATAGCTTTAAACCTGACGTGATCATCGCATTAGGTGGTGGTTCACCAATGGATGCTGCAAAGATCATGTGGGTTATGTATGAGCACCCAGAAACTCACTTCGAAGAATTAGCATTACGCTTTATGGATATCCGTAAACGTATTTACAAATTCCCGAAAATGGGTGTGAAAGCACAAATGGTTGCTATCACAACAACATCAGGTACTGGCTCTGAAGTAACGCCATTTGCGGTAGTCACTGATGACGAAACAGGCCAAAAATATCCATTAGCAGACTATGCATTAACACCAGATATGGCTATCGTTGATGCAAACCTTGTTATGAATATGCCTAAATCTCTGTGTGCATTTGGTGGTTTAGACGCTGTAACTCACGCATTAGAAGCCTATGTTTCTGTATTAGCGAACGAATATTCTGATGGGCAAGCACTACAAGCATTAAAATTACTGAAAGAATATCTGCCTGCAAGTTATCATGAAGGCGCAAAAAACCCTGTTGCTCGTGAGCGTGTTCATAACGCGGCAACTATTGCAGGTATTGCTTTTGCTAACGCATTCTTGGGTGTTTGTCACTCAATGGCGCATAAATTAGGCTCTGAGTTCCATATTCCTCACGGTTTAGCTAATGCGTTATTAATTTCAAACGTTATTCGTTATAACGCTAATGATAACCCAACAAAACAAACTGCATTTAGCCAATACGACCGTCCTCAAGCACGTCGTCGTTATGCAGAAATTGCTGATCACTTAGAACTTTCAGCACCGGGTGACCGTACTGCTGCTAAAATTGAGAAATTGTTAGCTTGGTTAGAAGAAATGAAATCTTCATTAGGTATTCCATCTTCTATTCGTGAAGCTGGCGTCCAAGAAAGTGATTTCTTAGCAAGAGTTGATAAATTATCTGAAGATGCGTTTGATGATCAATGTACTGGTGCTAACCCACGTTACCCACTGATCTCTGAACTGAAACAACTGTTATTAGATTCTTACTACGGTCGTGAATTTAATGAGCATCCAGTTGTTGAAGTAAAAGAAGAAGCAAAACCAGCTAAAAAAAACAGTAAAAAATAATCGAAACACACTGTGTTAATGTGATCCTCGATATTTCGGTTATTTGTTCTTAAATAGAAACCCAGTCCTATGGCTGGGTTTTTTTATGGCTGATCATTTGTTTATATGCATTTTGCTACTGATTTCTGAGATTGAGGAATAAGGCGGGATAAGTCACTATTCAGTCATAAATTATAGGTATTTACACCTAGTTAAAAAGTTTGGTTTTTACGATAAAAATAGTGTCTTCCTTTATACGTTCATAATTAGCTCTAAAACAGACGCTGAACAACTTATCATCCAAGTCATATCATCGCATTACCATATTATAAAAAATGCCTTATAGATGATTACAAGGCGCATCAAACTCTTTTCCTCTTTCATTAGTTGGTATAATTATTTCATTCTTACCTTATTTTCTTCATAAAATGACTATAACGATATGTTATTTGAAACTATTGTGTTCGCTTTACGATTTACAATCGTGCCTTTCTTCTTATCCGATAAAAATAAATAGACTTCATCATTTTGATTATTAATTAGTGTTCAAAATATAGAAATATAAATATTTTATATCTCTAGCCACATTGGATTTATAAAAAACATAATTTCAATAAAATATTATCGAAATGAGGCTTGCTAGCTTGCGAACGTAATAAAGGTCGCTATTTGTGCTTTCCACATAGAAATTACTCCTTTAGGAGTATAAAAGGAGCCTGTTTATCCGTATTGACAGGCATGAAGTGAAGTATTTTATTTATTCAATAACAAATTAAGCATCCTATAATCAGCATCTATAAGACCCGATATAAATGTTTCATTATACAAACCATAGATAAAAGAAATATTTTTTCAGTATTTCATGACTATCTTTATTCAATTTTATTAAACTATGAATAATATAAATGCATCAAATGTCTATCTCTCTTATCATTTGTAAAAAACAATATCGACATCACAAAACAAACACCTTACGTATATTTGATTATGTCTTTTTTGATTAATGATAATGAAATCGATGAAATAAATAAATTTCCCCATCAAAAAATAACATCTCGTCACAGACGAAAATCAAACTCACCGCAATTTGATATAAAAAAAGCCAATAAATTGGCTAAAAATTAAAAATATATAAGTATTTTTTAGTATTACGTAATATAACACTTTATTTGAATTCTTATTTCATCTCCCTCTTTCACTCTGACAAATTAGTAAAAGAGGGAAATTGAAAAGGTTACTCTTGTTCAATACACCCTTTTAGCGTTGCCTGCGTATAATGCTTACGGCAGACTGAAACATATTTTTCATTTCCACCTATTTCAACTTGAGCACCATCACTCAGTACATTTCCTTTATCATCTAAGCGTAATACTTTATTTGCCTTTCTACCGCAGTAACATACTGTTTTAAGTTCTACCAGTTTATCAGCCCATGCTAATAAATAAGCACTACCTGTAAATAACTCACCTCTAAAATCCGTTCTTAATCCATAAGTGAGAACGGGAATATCATAGGTATCCGTTATTTCGCAAAGTTGTTCGACATGTGCCTTACTTAAAAATTGGCATTCATCAATCAATACACAGTGAATAGGCTGTTTGTTATGCTCAGCAACAATAACGTCGCGAATATTCATATCATCACTAAAGAGTAATGCATCCGCACTTAATCCTATTCTTGAGCTAATCTTCCCCTTTGCAAAGCGTGTATCAATAGCCGCAGTGAAAATCAATGTACGCATTCCTCGTTCATTATAGTTATAAGAGGATTGCAATAAAGATGTTGATTTTCCAGCATTCATGGCTGAGTAATAAAAATAAAGTTGAGCCATCAGCTCACTCCTTAAATAGTGTTTATTTTCACGAGCGACAGTCTAACATAAACATTCTACAAGTTATCCATAACAAGTATTTATTACCTTTATTTCTATTCTAGATATACCACCGAAAGATGAACTTCGTTGTTAATGCTAATTTTTGCTTAAAAAATAAATAGCTTTAATAAGTACTTAACATATTAAAACACTCCTTGATATACCTTTATTAAAGTATGAAAGTTAGTCCGATTCCATTTTTAGAAAAAAGTCCGTTATTATAAAAAAATGAACAAAGCTTTCTATTCTTTAGCATTAGCGCTATCATCAGTTAAAAGATGCATTTCCTTACTAATATTTCCTTTATTGACTAAAGATGCCTCAACTTTTATTATTTTTTTCGTTGAGATATTAGTTTAAAAAAAAGAAATTTTACGTAAGGTTTGTATTTAGGTATTGCAGAAATTTAAATAGCAATCTATTATTAGTATTACATCAGCCAACAACATTTATTTGAGACCAGGAAAATGAGCGAATCTTTAAAAATATTAAATAACATCCGTACTCTCCGTGCACAAGCAAGAGAAACTTCTTTAGAAACTTTAGAAGAAATGCTGGAGAAACTCGAAGTTGTCGTTAATGAGCGTCGTGAAGAATTCTCATTAGAAAAAGCAGCTGAAGAAGAACGTGTTCAAAAATTACAAAAATACCGTGAAATGTTAGAAGAAGCCGGTATTGATCCAACAGACTTACTTGAAGCAAGTGCTGTTAATAAAACAGGCCGTGCTAAACGTGCAGCTCGCCCTGCTAAATACTCTTACGTTGATGAAAATGGTGAAACTAAAACTTGGACAGGCCAAGGTCGTACACCAGCTGTAATCAAACGTGCTATTGATGAAGAAGGCAAATCATTAGACGATTTCCTGCTGTAATTTAAGTCAATACTCTATTTGAAATACCCTTTTAAATAATTAAAAGGGTATTTTCTTGTTTACCCTATTTAATTAAACAAGCGTTTAATTTTAATATGTGCTGATGTTGTTTGTATTAGATGTGGGTAAGCGAAAATAAAAAATGTAATAACTGCGTTATTTATTTTTATTTATAATGAAAAAGGAGCTTTTATAGCTCCTTTTTTCTTTCATTTAATTAAACTAATATTATTAATTTTTATAATAACTTAAATACCAATCAACAAACTGTTTTACGCCATATTCTACTTTTGTATTCGGTGAGAAACCGGTTGTCTCAGACAAGTCTTGGCAATCAGCACAAGTAGAAAGAACATCACCATCTTGCATTGGCATTAAATTCAATTTAGCTTTAATATTTAATGACTTTTCTATCGCTTCAATAAATGCCATCAATTTGGTTGGTTGCCCATTACCTACATTATAGATTTTATAAGGCGCAGAACTTGAAGACGTTTCACCTTTCTCTACTGTCCAGTTTTCATCTGCTTCTGGTACAACATTGACCAATCGAACAACTGATTCCACAATATCATCAACATAAGTGAAATCACGCGTCATATTTCCACCGTTATAAACATCAATAGGTTCACCAGCTAGCATTGCCTTGGTGAATTTAAATAATGCCATATCAGGACGTCCCCAAGGACCATATACCGTAAAGAAACGCAATCCTGTTGTTGGTAATTGATATAAATGTGAATAGCTATGAGACATTAACTCATTGGCTTTCTTTGTTGCCGCATATAATGAAACTGGGTGATCAACACTATCTTCTGTTGAGAAAGGCTGTTTCTGATTTAAACCATAAACAGAGCTTGAAGAGGAATAGATAAGATGTCCGACTTTATTATGGCGGCATCCTTCTAATATATTAATATGCCCAACAATATTCGCATCAATATATGCCATTGGGTTTTCAATTGAATAGCGAACACCGGGTTGAGCAGCTAAATGAATAACTCGGTCAAATTGGTGTGATGCAAATAATTGAGCCACTTTTGCTGAGTCAACGATATCAAGTTTCTCAAAATGGAATTTTTCTAGCTGTTGTAATTTAGCTAATCGAGCTTCTTTTAAACGCACATCATAATAATCATTCAGGTTATCTATTCCGACAACATGATAACCCATCTCGATCAAACGCTGGCTCATATGATAGCCAATAAAACCCGCAGCACCTGTTACCAATATTTTCATATTATTACTCAATAACCCAATAATTTATTTTTCATGTCAACGCTATCATGCTTAATATCACCTAGATTAAACATCATAACGCTTAACATCGTCATACATTACAGAAATCAACATGGCTCAATACTAAATGCATTGAGCCATACCTTAATCTCTTACAATCACTTTATCTAGCATTTCCCATAAAATATCAGCTTATTATGCATCATTCATTTATAAGAATTATACAATGAGATTAACCATATAAATGATTATTAATGGGCTTTATTTCACTGTATCTTTAATGATTTTAGCCATTGTGCAAAGTCTTCACCGAACTCTTCGTGCTGTATTCCGTACTCTACGAAGGCTTTCATATACCCTAATTTATTACCACAATCGTGGCTTTTCCCTTGTAGGTGATAAGCTTCAACAGCTTCTTTTTCAATCAGCATTGCAATCGCATCCGTTAACTGAATTTCATCTCCGGCACCAGGTGCTGTTTTCGCTAATAGTGGCCAAATATTTTCAGATAACACATAACGCCCTACGATAGATAAATTCGAAGGTGCTTCTTCTTTCTTAGGTTTTTCAACAACACGAGTAATTGGTTTGCTATCACCTGGGTATAAGTTTTCACCCATGCAATCAACAATACCATAATTAGAGACTTCATCTTCAGGAACAGGCTCAACAAGGATCTGACTTGCGCCTGAACGCTCAAAGTGAGAAAGCATCTCTTTTAAGTTAACTTTCGTTAAATCAGCACTGTATCTATCTAAAATAACATCAGGCAGGATAACAGCGAAAGGTTCATCACCAATTAATGGCTTAGCACATAAAATGGCATGACCTAATCCCTTCGCTATTCCCTGACGAGTTTGCATAATAGTGACATGGCTTGGGCAAATGCCTTGTACTTCTTCTAATAACTGGCGTTTTACTCGTTTTTCTAAAATTGCTTCTAATTCGAAACTTGTATCAAAATGGTTTTCAATTGAATTTTTAGATGAATGTGTAACAAGTACAATTTCATTAATACCTGCGGCAATACATTCATTCACCACATATTGAATAAGAGGCTTATCAACCACTGGCAACATCTCTTTTGGAATTGCCTTGGTTGCAGGTAGCATTCGTGTTCCTAATCCAGCAACAGGGATCACCGCTTTTCTGACTTTACGCACTGCTGATGACATTATACTTCTCCTGCAATTCGTACCGTTCTACTTTCAGATGTGAATGGGTACAATTAAAAATAATCGCCAGAGTATACCAGCTAATATCTAAGGATAAACAGAGTCCTACCCGTTAATTGAGATAGTTCTTCATTTATGTTTAATATATGCACGATATTCTGTTTTTATTTAATCTAAATTTAACTTTTATAGATAGGGGAAAACATTAATTTAATCTGGTTTGAGTTATCCCAAATTTTACATTGCCAATTTGTTCCCTCGCATTTTACTTGATTAATATATAAAAGTTGTAATGTACCTAAGGGAACACCGCTATTTAATTCAAATTTTTTACTTTCTGTTTTTATTTCAGCTTTTAAACCCGCTGAGGCTAATAATATATTTTTTTTCTGCGTATGATAATATCCTAGCGTTATAGGAAATTGTCCTTTCACCCCAATCTCATTAAGCATTTTATTTAGTTTATTCAACATATTATACATACTTGGTAAAGATCGTATTTTTTCTGATGACTTTAATACATCATTAAAAACAACCCGTAAGAGTAAAGCGACCAAAAGCCCATTTTCATCATCTCTCGATATATCGACACAATAGAAAATAATTTGATCTTCGGATAAAGCCGCAATATCAAATAATAAACCCATTTTAGCAATATCATTTAATTGACGATAATTAACACAATATCCCGCAACAATCTGCTTAACCTGTGGTTGCATCTGTTTTATGAACGATTGAATATAATGGGTGTCTTTTCGTAAGCTATTCCAAAGGGGTTCTAAATGTATACCTTCTATTAATACTGATTCAAAAAAGCCAGGGCATAATACTTCAATGACTTTTTGTTTTAATTTCTCAAGATGTGTTATTGGCTTAAGAAAAATCTCTTGTGCCCCTAAACGCAACATATCATCTACTTCAGCCATATTATCTGTACATGAAATAGCAATAACAGGAATAGCCAATTTACGTTGTTCAAGATGACATAAAAAAGTGGGACCATTCATTACTGGCATACGGATATCACATAAAATAAGATCAGGAAGCAATCCCCCTTCTAATAAAGATAATGCTTGGCTACCGTTATCTGTTGTATAAACGCAAGCCTTCTCATGTGAGAAATATTCCGTCAACATGGTGCGAAAAACGACCTCATCATCAATTATTAAGATTTTTTTACCCACTAAGGCTTTATTCATTGGTGACTCCGGTAACTATCGTTTCACATGCTGATTAATTAGCGCTACATTATTAGTTTAGTTCAACATTGACGTTAATTATTCCCAATCATTACTTTTTTCAATCTATGGGAAATCGTCATACTGATAACGTGAGTTAGGACATTATTTTGTCAAGTTTATGCCCCTGCAATAGCCAATTATTCTACTCGAATTGCTGTGAGCCTTACCATTTAGGTCAAAAAAACGCCCCAACAGCAGAAGCATTGATGCGTTCGCGTTATAGCGCGTTCGTTAAACATAATGCTGATTACTTAATAAAGACGTGGCATCCCTCTTGTCGTGTTATCTCCTTGCATGATGAATTAGTTTCTGGCTTTCCAAATACACAATGGCTTGGACTCAATGTTATCTCATCGCAAGCAAGCACAAATAAAAATGAGGCATATGTTGAATTCTCGGCTTGCTTTATTGAAAGAAATGCCGATGATAAACAGTACTTACATGAACGCTCTCGTTTTCTAAAAATAGATGACTGTTGGTTTTATATTGACGGTGTGAAACCGAAAGTGGGACGAAACGATCCCTGCCCCTGTGGTTCAGGACGTAAATACAAAAAATGTTGTGAAAATAACATCAAATAACTGCAAACACAGAAGTAAAAGAAAGGATTTATCCATACATGCAACACCAAAATACTCAAAAAAAAATACTGCGTACTATTTGCCCTGATGCAAAAGGACTTATCGCTAAAATCACGAATATTTGCTACAAACATCAATTAAATATTGTTCAAAATAGTGAGTTTGTTGATCATCGTACAGGTCGCTTTTTTATGCGTACCGAGCTTGAAGGTATCTTTAATGATGAAACCTTTCTTGCCGATTTAGATGATGCCTTACCGCAAGGCTCAAAACGTGAATTAAATACTGCAGGCCGTCGTCGCATTGTCATTATGGTGACAAAAGAAGCACACTGCTTGGGTGACTTATTAATGAAAAGTGCATTTGGTGATTTGGATGTAGAAATTGCCGCCGTCATTGGTAATCACGATACGTTAAAACATTTAGTAGAACAATTTGGTATTCCTTTTCATCTTGTTAGCCATGAAGGCTTAACCCGTGATCAGCATGATGAAAAGTTAATTGCACAAATTAATCAATACAAACCTGATTATGTTGTACTCGCAAAATACATGCGTGTATTAACACCTGCATTTGTACAAAACTTCCCAAATCAAATTATCAATATTCACCACTCTTTCTTACCTGCCTTTATTGGTGCACGCCCTTACCATCAGGCTTATGAGCGCGGTGTGAAAATCATTGGTGCAACAGCACACTACGTAAATGATAATTTAGATGAAGGCCCAATTATCACTCAAAATGTGATTAATGTTGACCATACGTTTTCTGCTGAAGATATGATGAGAGCAGGTCGAGATGTTGAAAAGAATGTTCTTAGTCATGCTTTATATTGGGTACTTTCACAACGTGTCTTCGTTTACGGTAACAGAACAATCATTTTATAAGTTTTCTGTCACGAATAACGTAAACAGTGTGACTATCTAATGGTAAACCGCGATATATTTTATATCGCGGTTTATTTTTTATCTCTTATTACCCAAGCGGCCAAAGGGAGCAGACTGTAAATCTGCCGTCACAGACTTCGAAGGTTCGAATCCTTCTCCCACCACCATCTCCTCTTAGCTTTACCCCAAAAAAATTCTTCTTATTCCATTTTATCAATTAAATCCAAAAATCGATTCAGTACACTTGAATGATACTTAGATTTATAGATATAACAGCTATACCGAATTTCAGGCTGAGTTAATGGTATAAAACATAAATCTGCTTCATACTCACTTTTCAATGGGTTTTCATCTGTTAATAAAAGAGAATGATGCGTTTGAATAAAACGTAAACAGCAATTAAGATCATCCATTATTCTGACACACACTGTCTTTCCTCTATTCCCTATTTCACTCTCTAGTTTTTTTATCTTAGCTGTTTTGTATAATGCTGGATCACATAACCAAATATTTTCACTTAAAAGCCTATCAATATTATTATTCACACTATTCACGAGTGTTTTTTGACAACAAATACCCAAGTGTTTATTTTCTATTTTATGAAGAAGACTAAATTTTTCACTAATAATTTTCTCAGAGCTTAATATTAATGTATTACCATCATAGTCGGGTATTTCTTCAAAGTTTTCTCTTGAAAATCGCATTATATTTATATGGGAATAATTTTTATTTGCTGCTTGATAAAACTGAGTTAAATACTGACTTTTTCCCCAATCATAATAAACATGAATGCTATTATTTATAATCCCCGAGATATGTTTTTTAGTTATCTCTTTTTCCTGAAGATAGAGCGATTTCAAATCATTATAAAGCTCAAGACCCTCTTGGGTTAAACTCATGCCAAACTTCTCTCGCTTAAATAAACGCTTTCCTAACACGGCTTCAAAGTCTTTGATAGATTTAGCGACGGGAGGCGTCGTGCGATTCATCACCCGCGCCGCTTTACTTAACGAGCCATTTTCGACTACGGCCATAAAGGCTTCTAACTTACGAGAAAAAAACATAATTCACCATTCCTTTGCTGTGTAGAATAAAATAATTTCATTGATTCATTTAATGTAAATAAAATAGTGATTAATTAATTTAAAAATTAATTTTATATAAAAGTAGTTTTATATAAATATTCTTTTACCTCCTTTTAATGAATACAATTTATAACTACAATATTATTTTTATTATGTCATCATTCTTCACATATAAAGAATAATAATACTTATATTCTTCTATCAAAGATTAGTTTATGTTTCTAGTTTGTTTAATTAATATTTTTTGTTATGCAATTAATTATTTTTATTAAATTAGCGCGCTTTATTTAATGGCCTTTATTTTTTATCTCATTTTATCTTTCTCTTGATAAGCTGTGCCATCATTTCAGTGATTTGCTTACATTCATTTTATGATCCTGCTAGTATAAGACATCCTATTATTCAATATATAAATGGTTACAGTCACATGAAATTTGTCTCTTTCAATATTAATGGTTTACGCGCTCGTCCTCACCAACTTGAAGCTATCATAGAAAAACATCAGCCAGATGTTATTGGGCTTCAAGAAACGAAAGTTCATGATGATATGTTTCCATTAGATACGGTGGGTGCCTTGGGTTATCATGTTTTCTATCATGGTCAAAAAGGGCATTATGGAGTTGCCTTACTCACAAAAGAAAAACCTGTCGCAGTACGTAAAGGCTTTCCTGGCGATGACGATGATGCTCAACGTCGAATGATCATGGCAGATATCGAAACACCAGCGGGTTTATTAACAGTTATGAACGGTTATTTCCCTCAAGGCGAAAGCCGTGATCATGAAACTAAATTTCCAGCAAAAGAAAAATTCTATGCTGACCTGCAAAATTACCTAACCACCAGCTTAAAACCAACCTCTCCAGTACTTATTATGGGTGATTTAAATATTAGCCCAACAGATAAAGATATTGGCATTGGCGAAAATAATATGAAACGTTGGTTAAAAACAGGTAAATGTTCTTTCCTACCAGAAGAGCGTGAATGGTTGGCAACCTTAATGGGTTGGGGATTAACAGATACATTCCGCCAACAACATCCTGAAGCGGATGATAAATTCTCGTGGTTTGACTATCGTTCTAAAGGGTTTGATGATAACCGAGGCTTACGTATTGACTTACTTCTAGCAAGTCGCTGCTTAGCGGATAATTGTATTTCAACAGGAATTGATTACGAGATCCGTGGAATGGAAAAACCATCTGATCACGCACCAGTTTGGGCTGAATTTAAAATCTAATCAGATAAAATCTTAATTCAGTAAAAGCACTTCCCTAAATAATAAAGGAAGTGCTTTTTTATTTGTACTTAATTATCAGTAGTTGTTTCTTTACTCTGCGCTTTATTTTTCGCGGGGCTTGCTTTGTTACTTCCTTTAGTTGCTGTCTTGCGCTTTTTATTATGCGCGGGTGCGGGAAGATTTCTGAAAGCTTGAATATTTGGACGACGTTTCGCTTGAGTAATCAACTCTATCAAGGTGTTATTTAATGGCATCATAAAATCTTGATATTTAAATTGCTTCTCACTAATTTGCGTGAGTATCGATTCCCAATGTGCTGTCATATCCGGTAAAGTTGCCATATCTGGCAATACATGAATTAATGCTCTACCCGCTGGGGTTGAATTAATGGCTCGCCCTTTCTTTTGCAAAAAACCACGCTTAAATAACAGCTCAATAATTCCCGCTCTTGTCGCCTCAGTGCCTAATCCATCCGTTGCTCTTAGGATTTTCTTAAGTTCTTTATCTTGAACAAAGCGCGCAATTCCAGTCATAGCTGAAAGTAATGTTGCATCAGTAAAAGGTCTTGGAGGCTGCGTTTGCTTTTCAACAATCTCTCCCTTTTCACACAGCAGTTCATCACCCTTAGCCACTATTGGTAATGCAGAGCCGTCATTTTCAGCATCTTGCTCTTTCGCACCTAATAAAATTCGCCATCCTGCTTGCGCTAAAAAACGCGCTTTAGCGATAAACTTGCCATTCTCAATATCAAGTTCAATAACGCATTTACGATAAACAGCATCAGGCATAAATTGCATTAGATATTGGCGAGCCACGAGATAATAAATATTTTTCTCATTTTCACTTAATGAGATATTGCCCGTTTTTGCTGTTGGAATAATCGCATGGTGAGCATCCACTTTTTTGTCATCCCAACAACGATTCTTTTTATCAATATCTAGAGTATCTTGCGGTAATAAGCTTGCGTCATGTGTGCTGATCGCATTAATAACGGCATGGCGACCAGCAAAATGTTCATCAGGAAGATAACGGCTATCAGAACGCGGATAAGTAATTAATTTATGCGTTTCATATAATCGCTGGCAGGTATCTAAGACTTGTTGCGCGCTTAAACCAAAGCGTTTTGCCGCTTCAATCTGCAATGCGGAAAGTGAAAAAGGAAGTGGTGCTATTTCAGATTCTTGTTTATCTTGGTAATCCGTAACATTCGCTGGCTTGCCCTGAATTCTATCAACAACATGCTCTGCAAGTTTACGATTTAATAATCGCCCTTCTTCATCTTGCCAAGGTTCACAATGTTCACTTGGTTGCCAAATCGCGGTAAAGCGTTCATCGGCAGGTGTTACAACATGTGCTTTAACTTCAAAAAAATCTTTAGGAACGAAGTTTTCAATTTCTTCATCACGCCGAACCACTAAGCCTAATACCGGCGTTTGTACTCGCCCTACTGACAATACACCTTGATAACCATTACGCTGACCTAATAGCGTATACGCTCGAGTCATGTTAATACCATAAAGCCAATCTGCTCTTGCTCGCGCTAAAGCAGATACGCACAATGGTACAAACTCATGGTTATAACGTAGCTTATCAATAGCTCGCGTCACTGCCGCTGGGTTTAAGTCATTAATTAAGCAACGACGCGCCTGTTTTCTTTGCTCTTCACTGATGTTTAAATAGTTAAGTACTTCATCTACTAAGAGCTGACCTTCACGATCGGGGTCACCCGCGTGAATCACTTCTTTTGCCTGCTTAAGTAGTGTTTTGATGGTTTCTAACTGTTTTTTAACATCAGCTCGGGGCTTAAGTTGCCATTTTTCAGGAATAATGGGCAAATCATCTAACGACCAGCGGGCGTACCGCGGGTCGTATGCATCCGGCTCAGCTTGTTCAAGTAAGTGACCAACACACCACGTCACATACTGGTTATCACCACAAAGAATAAAGCCATCGCCCCGTTTATGGGGCTTTGGCAATACATCAGCAATAGCGCGAGCAAGGCTGGGTTTTTCTGCAATAAATAATCTCATTACGTTAGTTAGTCACTTCAATCAACGCTTTTCCTGCCACTGGCTCAGTTAACTCACCGATAGAGGTTAGTTCAATATCAAAACGAGCAGCGACCTCTTTAACCTGTTCCACAGCTTCAGGTAATACAGCTAATAATAAGCCACCTGATGTTTGCGGATCACAGAGTAATTTACGTTGCATTTCAGTGATCTCACCAATTAAATGACCATAACTTTCAAAGTTACGGCCTGTACCACCAGGAACACAGCCTTGTTCAATATAAGACTCTACTTCTGGCAATCTTGGTACTTGTGAAAAGTGAATGGTGGCTTGTACACCAGAACCATCACAAATTTCACTTAAATGCCCTAACAAACCGAATCCTGTAACGTCGGTCATTGCAGTAACACCTTCGATATCAGAAAAATCTGCACCTGCTTTGTTCATACAGCACATAATTTCTGTCGCTAAACCTTGGTGCTCTGGTTTTAACAAACCTTTTTTCTCAGCCGTTGTTAATACACCAATACCCAAAGGTTTAGTTAAAAAGAGCTGACATCCTGCTTTAGCTTCACTGTTTTTCTTCACTTTGCTCACAGGCACGACACCTGTTACGGCAAGGCCAAAAATAGGTTCTGGCGCATCAATTGAGTGACCACCAGCCAGTGAAATACCTGCTTCTTGGCAAGCGGCTCGACCACCTTCAATCACTTCACGCGCAATTTCAGGTGCCAGTTTACTAATAGGCCAGCCTAAAATCGCGATTGCCATAATAGGTTTTCCGCCCATTGCGAAAATATCACTGATTGCATTCGTTGCAGCGATACGCCCAAAATCATAAGGATTATCAACGATTGGCATAAAGAAATCAGTAGTACTGATAATACCTGTACCATTTCCTAAATCATAAACAGCAGCATCATCTTTGGTTTCATTACCTACAAGTAAGTGAGGATCATGAAACTTAGCTTGTTCGCTATGTAAAATAGTTTCTAAAACTTTTGGCGAGATCTTACAACCACAACCTGCACCATGACTGTATTGTGTTAAACGAATTGCTTCAGACATAACATGCCATCCTTTTTAAAAATAAGTCACAAAATCAGTTAAGTCAGCAGGAGAAACCGTCATTGGCGCTTTCAGGGCTGGCGTGCCTAAATAAAGGAAACCAATAATCTGGTCGTGTTCACCACAGCCAAGTCCTTCTCTTACAACTGCATCATGAGTCCAAGAACCTGAACGCCAAATCCCCCCAAATCCTTGAGCAACAGCGGCCATTTGCATTGCTTGTACGCTACAACCAGCTGCAACAACTTGCTCCCATTCAGGAACTTTAGGATGATCTTTCACTTTCGCAATAACCGTGATGATCAATGGGGCACGAAAAGGTGCATTTTTTGCTTTTTCTTCAACTTCTGGCCCTAAATTACCCACAACCGCGGCTTTATGTAGTAATTGGCTAAAACGTTCAATGCCTTCATTTTGCATCACAACGAAATACCACGGCTTCAGTGCACCATGATCAGGCGCGCGCATACCGGCTTGTAAAATAGTATTGAGGGCTTCACTATCGGGGGCTGGAGTAGTCAGTCGGGAAGCTGAACGGCGGTTCAAAAGCAGTGTTAATGCATCCATTTTTATTCTCCTGTCAGCATTTTATTTTAGCAAGAACCCATTCTTATGGGGATGGACAGTTCTTATCAATTCGCAGTATAACAAACTGTTATATTACCACCATCCGCAGATTTAGGCGGGAATTTTTCTAAAAATCAGGTGTGTGGTCATTTAATCGTAATTTATTGTTCATAAAATGATTAATCTTAGCTTGCTAAGTTAATTTAAGCTGATTTTGATCCTATTTTTCTTTTTAATTTGACGATTTTCTATATTACTTTGATGCCTTTTTGTGTGAATTTATTTAACTATTTTTACGTAAGATAAATGTTTGCTTAATAACATCTTAAGCAAAAAATTATCATTAGTGGTTTCCTAAAAATCAATGACAGACATTCAATAAGAGCTATATTAGAATATTCCTTTATTGTTATTACTATTCTCTCTATTGATAACAACATTTTTTGTTTTAATAGTATGAGATTATGTAGATGTAGCCTGCTTACCAATAATTCTAGCATGACTGTTTAGGATTAAATTTTAGCTTTACATGATGTGGAGATAATATGAATAAAATTATGGAGTTAATCGGCGCAATATTAAAATTCAGTTGGCAAGCCATTAACTTTATCAGAAAATTAATCTTAAACGTTATTTTCTTTTTCCTTCTCTTTGTAGTCATTGGTATTTTCTTAATTAGCAAAGAAGCACAAAAACCAATGGATTATGAAGGCGCCCTTCTTGTTGATCTTAAAGGTGTGATTGTTGACCAAACTGCAACCCAAAATCCTTTAGGGGAAGTTGGGCGTGAGCTTTTAGGCGTTTCGGGTAGCCAGCTCCAAGAAAATTCATTATTTGAAGTCGTCGATACGCTACGCTTAGCCTCTCAAGATCCGAAAATTAAAGGTATGGTGCTCAAACTGGATGAATTTGCTGGCGCAGATCAACCTTCGCTAAATTATATTGGTAAGGCACTTACTGAATTTAAAAAAACAGGCAAACCGATTTTTGCAGTGAGTGGCTATTACAGTCAGCCGCAATATTATCTCGCTTCTTATGCAGATAAAATTTATCTCACACCTCAAGGTGCAGTGGGTGTTTATGGTTTTGGCTTTCAAAATCTCTATTACAAAACACTGTTAGAAAATTTAAAAGTAAGTACTCATATTTTCCGCGTAGGAACGTATAAATCTGCGGTTGAACCGTTAATGCGCAATGATATGTCTGCGGAATCTCGAGAAGCTTCATTACGTTTAGTTAATGCGCTGTGGTCTACTTATTTAACCCAAGTGGCAGAAAACCGTAGCATTACCACAGAAGATGTTTTCCCAGGTGCAAAAGAGATGATTGCACAGCTACGCAATGCAGATGGGGATAACGCAACTTATGCGCTAAATCGTAAATTAGTGGATTCTGTCAGCTCATACGCTCAATTTGAAGCTGATATGACAGAAACCTTTCAGTGGGATAAAGAGAACAAGCAATTTAACAATATCAGTATTTATGATTATGCCGATACGTTAACTTCATCATTACCTGCAAATGATGAAGGTAATATTGCCGTAGTCGTTGTTCAAGGTGCCATTATTGACGGTGAAAGCATTCCGGGCTCCGCAGGCGGTTCCACCATTGCAAATCAAATTCGCCAGGCCCGTTTAGATCCTAATATTCGAGCACTTGTATTACGTGTAAATAGCCCAGGTGGTAGTGTTTCAGCATCAGAACAAATTCGCAGTGAAGTTGAAGCCTTTAAACAACAGAAAAAACATGTGGTTGTTTCAATGGGAGGATTAGCAGCATCAGGAGGATATTGGATCTCCACACCTGCAAATAAGATTATTGCTAGTCCTTCAACATTAACGGGTTCTATTGGTATTTTCGGTGTTATTAATACCTTTGAAAACAGCCTAGAGTCTATTGGTGTTTATACCGATGGTGTCACGACATCACCTTTAGCAGGATTATCTGTCACCAATAAGTTGCCTGAAGAATTTGCCGAGCTTTTACAACTGAATATCGAAAGTGGTTATAAAACATTTCTTAATTTAGTGGCTGAATCTCGTAAAAAAACGCCAGCTCAAATTGATCGTATTGCTCAAGGTCGAGTGTGGGTAGGAATAGATGCAAAAAATGTGGGCTTAGTCGATGAGTTTGGTGATTTTGATGATGCCATTGATGCCGTTGCTAAAATGGCAAAAATTAAAGAGCCTGTTATTGATTGGATGAAGCCAGAATTAAGTCTCTCTGAGCAGATAATCATGAGCTTATCAAATAATGCAAAAGCTATTATCCCTGATCCATTACAAGCTTATTTACCAGCCCCTGTTTTAAGAGAAGTAAAATCACAAACGGAGTTTTATCGCAATATGAATGATCCGCTTAACCGTTATGCGTATTGCTTATCTTGTGGTGATATTCAATAGCCGTTTTTATCTCAACACCTGCTCTTTCAGAGCAGGTGTTTTTCTCTTTTTTTCCTGACTTTGTTTAGCATAATATACTGACGATTATTTTTTACCCGTTTTTATCAATAGTATTTTTAACACAATGATTTAAAGCAGATATTCATTAATCTCTATTTTCTTTTTTTAGCATCCTTTCCTTTTTTTATTCTGTAAACTCCCTATAATCAGGTATTTCTCACAGCCTAATAAGAGTGTTTTGTCTGATGCAAAAGAAATCAATCTACGTTGTATACACGGGTGGTACTATTGGTATGCAACATTCTGAACACGGCTATATTCCTGTATCAGGACATTTACAACGCCAATTAGCCAAAATGCCAGAGTTCCATCGCGAAGAAATGCCTGATTTCACAATCAAAGAGCATCTTCCGCTGATCGACTCTTCAAATATTACTCCTGAAGATTGGCAATCTATTGCTGATGATATTAGTGAAAATTATCACAACTATGATGGATTCGTTATTCTTCATGGTACTGATACAATGGCATTTACTGCTTCTGCACTCTCTTTTATGTTTGAGAATCTTAGCAAGCCTATTATTGTTACTGGCTCTCAAATTCCTTTAGAAGCCTTACGGTCTGATGGACAAACAAACCTATTAAATGCGCTTTATCTCGCTGCTCATCATCCAATTAATGAAGTGGCTCTATTTTTTAATAACACGCTGTATCGCGGAAACCGCACCGTAAAAGCACATGCCGACGGCTTTAATGCCTTTGCGTCGCCAAATAGCGCACCACTGCTAGAAGCGGGCATTAATATTAAACAATTTAAAATTAATTCCTTTCCTAAAGGGAATGGTGAATTTACTGCACATAATATTACGCCTCAACCTATCGGTGTTGTCACAATTTATCCGGGTCTTTCCGATGAAGTTGTTAAAAACATCCTGATGCAACCTGTGAAAGCCTTAATATTGCGCTCTTATGGTGTCGGTAATGCACCATCACACCCTGCTTTACTTTCTACCCTACGTGAAGCAACAGAGCGTGGTATTGTTGTTATCAACCTTACACAATGTATTTCTGGTCGAGTGAATATGGAAGGCTATGCAACAGGTCAAGCATTAGCGGAAGTTGGGGTGATCAGTGGCTTTGATATGACATTTGAAGCAACATTAACTAAACTGCATTATCTCCTTAGCCAACAATATAATTACACTGAAATCTGCCGACTAATGCAGCAAAACCTACGCGGTGAAATGACATTAGACGATAACGACTAAGTTTAATCTAAAGGTAAAAGTGGTGAAAAATTCTGCACTGTTATTGGTTGATATACAAAACGATTTTTGTACAGGTGGTGCATTAGCTGTTAATGAGAGCGACATAGTTATACAAACAGCCAACCAACTTATTCATAGTTTCAAGGAATCTAAAAATCCTATTATCGCCAGTTTAGACTGGCATCCAGCCGATCATCTTAGCTTTGCCGAAAATTCAGGCACGGTTGTGGGAGAGGTCGGTACCCTTAATGGATTACCACAAGTTTGGTGGCCAGTACATTGCGTACAAAATTCTTATGGCGCTGCATTTCATCCTGAATTAAATCAAGCACTGATTAATCATATTATTTACAAAGGGCAAAATCGTCTTATTGATAGTTATAGTGCTTTTTTTGATAACGACCATGAATACCAAACAGGTTTGCATACACTTTTGCAGACATTAAATATAAAACATCTTTATATTTTAGGAATTGCTACGGATTACTGTGTCAAATTCACAGTGCTAGATGCATTATTATTAGGATATCAGGTTTCAGTCATTACAAACGGTTGTCGCGGTGTAAATATTCAAGATGGTGATAGCGAAAAAGCACTAGAAGAGATGAGAGCAAAAGGTGCGGCATTAATTGATTCAGCACATTGGCTTAATCGTAACAATCAATAAGTTCGTTATTTTCTTTATCTTCATAAAATGAAAAAGGGGCTAATTTTAACCAGTTCGGTTAATAAACAACCCCTTTTATATTTATTCTATCCATTCAACACACGTTTTAATCATCATCCATTGGCGTTAACGTCGCTAAACGTTCAGATTGAAACTGAGCTTTTAATTCTTGTTTGCTCTTCATGGTAATTTGTCCATTAGTTCCTACCGTCATATGCTCAGGTGTGTGGTTATTTTTCGCCTGCCATAATAAAACAATCTGCATACAGTGTTCTTTTTGCTCATCGGTCAATGCAACGCCATCAGGCCATTTACCTAGTTCAACTGCGGTTGAAATACGCTGATAAATTTCTGGGGTTACCATCGAAATAAGTTCATTAACTTCCATTGATTGCTCCATAAGCTAAATAATCATTTAAAATGGCTGAATCGTTTTTTCAGTTGTTATTATTTTGTTAATTTAATTGGGTTAACCGACTTGTTTTTCGCCTGTTTCACTATTTGTAAATGAAAGAGATGCTGAATTAACACAATAACGCTCCCCTGTTGGGGCTGGGCCATCATTAAAAACATGACCTAAATGTGCATCACATTGCTGGCAACGTATTTCAGTTCTTTTCATATTATGAGAAAAATCATCAATATAGCGAATCGCACTATCACTCACGGGTTGGTAAAAACTAGGCCAACCACATCCTGCATCAAATTTCGTATCTGAATAAAACAAAGGAGCAGAACAACATAAACAGTGATAAATCCCTGTTTGACGGTTGTGTAATAATTTACCACTAAATGGCGGTTCTGTGCCTTGCTGTTGTGTCACATAACGTTGCATTTCGTTGAGTGTTGATAAATCAAGGTGATTGTTATTACTTGAAATATTCACTTTCTTTTCATTATCTGCCATATCGACCTCTTGCCCAGAAAAATGCTTTTTAAAACAACAGTGAATAATAACAAAGATTTAACAACAAATCTGGAAAATATGGTCTAAAATCATCAAGAGTAATCTTTAGTTTTTGAAATGTGATGAATTTCACATAACGGAGCAAAGGTAACTTCATTTATCGGCGTTGATCCCGATAATACACAGCGTAACATTTGGCTAAAACGACCAATCTTTAAGCGAAAAGTGTTTTTTTAATTGATTTTTTGCAATTATTGACACGATTCCGCTTGACGATTGGCGCGGTTTTGGTAACTTTAGAAGCAACTTTTTAATTCACTAAATTAAAGCTGGTGGAATACATATGACTATCAAAGTAGGTATTAATGGTTTTGGTCGTATCGGCCGCATCGTTTTCCGTGCTGCTCAAGAACGTTCAGATATCGAAATCGTAGGTATTAACGATCTGTTAGACGCAGACTACATGGCATACATGCTGAAATACGATTCAACTCATGGCCGTTTCAACGGTACTGTTGAAGTAAAAGATGGCCACCTCGTTGTTAATGGTAAAACCATCCGCGTAACTTCAGAAAGAGATCCAGCAAATCTGAAATGGAACGAAGTCGGTGCTGACGTTGTTGCAGAAGCAACTGGTCTGTTCTTAACTGATGAAACCGCTCGTAAACACATCCAAGCTGGTGCGAAAAAAGTTGTTCTGACTGGTCCTTCAAAAGACAACACACCAATGTTCGTAATGGGCGTAAACCATAAATCATACGCAGGCCAAGATATCGTTTCTAACGCATCTTGTACTACTAACTGCTTAGCGCCTTTAGCTAAAGTTATCAATGATAACTTCGGTATCGTTGAAGGTCTGATGACTACTGTTCACGCAACAACTGCAACTCAACGTACTGTTGATGGTCCATCTGCAAAAGACTGGCGTGGTGGTCGTGGTGCTTCTCAAAACATCATCCCATCATCAACTGGTGCTGCTAAAGCGGTAGGTAAAGTTATTCCTGAACTGAACGGTAAACTGACTGGTATGTCTTTCCGTGTTCCTACTCCTAACGTTTCTGTTGTTGACCTGACTGCACGTTTGGAAAAACCAGCAACTTACGCTCAAATCTGTGACGCTATCAAAGCAGCAGCTGAAGGCGAACTGAAAGGCGTTCTGGGCTACACTGAAGATGCAGTTGTTTCAACTGACTTCAACGGTGAAGTTCTGACTTCAGTATTTGATGCTAAAGCAGGTATCGCACTGAACGACAACTTTGTTAAATTAGTTGCTTGGTACGATAACGAAGTTGGTTATTCAAACAAAGTTCTGGATCTGATTTCTCATATCTCTAAATAATTAGAGTTTAGAAAGTCACGATTTCTTTTAGAGCCACCTTTTCGGTGGCTCTTTTATTTTCTAGCCAGTCAGTTTATTGTATTGAAATAGTCAGTGACATAAGGTCATAAAATAATGAATGAGAAAATTTTTTCTTTGCCGATTATTGAACAAATATCACCTTACTTAAGTCGTCGGCAATTAGGCGAACTTCCTATCCTTGTTATTTCACATCCTAAAGTACGCGCAGCTATCAGTCTTCAAGGCGCACATTTAATTGCTTGGCAACCCGCACAAGAGCATCCTGTATTTTGGGTAAGCGAAGCTTCTCTCTTCACTCCTGGTGTTGCCATTCGTGGTGGTATTCCTATTTGCTGGCCTTGGTTTGCTTCAGCAGGGACACCAAGCCATGGATTTGCACGAATTCTTCCTTGGGAATTTAGTGCTCACACAGAGCAAGAGGATGGCGTACTCATTACCATGACACTAAAAGAGAGCCAGCAGACGCAAAAATATTGGCCTCATGAGTTTACGGTTATTGCTCGCTTTAAATTAGGCGCAACCTGTGAGGTTGAATTAGAATCTTACGGTGATTATGAAGCGACAGCCGCCCTTCACTCTTATTTTAATGTGAGTGACATTGATAATGTCTCTGTAACTGGCTTAGGAGGCCACTACATTGACACCGTGGCAGATAAAGAGGTTTACACTGATGAAACCTCATTACGCTTCAATGGACGCACTGACAGGCTTTATACAGAGCCTGACGATTTTAATCTTATTCATGATGATGGCTGGGATCGCACAATTGAAGTTCATCATTACCATCATAGTGATGTGGTATGTTGGAACCCTGGTGCAGAACTCGCAAGTTCGATGAAAGATATGAGCACAGGTGGCTATCGTAAAATGGCTTGCGTAGAAACCGCTCGTATCCACCAACCATTAAAACCAGATAACGTTCATCCCGGTCGCTTATCTCTGGTAGTTCGTGTTCGTAAAAATATTGCCGAAAAATAAAGTATTACTGATATCTTGCCACAATAAAAAAAGCTTCGAGTTTGAATCGAAGCTTTTTTTATTATTGCTAATCTTACTAAATTCTAGTTAGATTTTCGCTAATTAGAATGCGTAAGTCACACCTGTCCACACAATTGCTGTAACAGATTTATTCACCATTGGGCTGTCTTTCACTTCACTTGGCAAATGGTCAACACGTCCCATCGCAAAGAAATTCCAGTTTTCAGCAAACTTATAGTTCGCCGATAGCTCTACATACGGTCTCCAGCTATCATTTGGCGTATATTCTGCTAAACCACTACGTTGAGATTCTGCGTGAGTAATACCATAAGCGTAACGGTTTTGCTTTTTGTTTTCCCAAACAACACCCGCACCTGGTTGTAAAGACCAGTTACCAAATTCGAAAGGATATAAATAAGCAGCGTCAGCAATAATACCGTTACTTTTACCTAGCATATCACCAGAAACGATCGCTCTTAAGCTACCCCATGATTCGTGGTGTTTATAAGTAAAGCCACCCATCATAGTGTCACGGCGACGATTCAGTTTTTTCATTTGCTCATCGTCACTATCGCTTGGTTTAAAGGCTTGAGGATAGTAGTGTAAATCAACAGAAAGTTGATCTTTCGGTGTATTCCATAGGTAATATCCCGCTGCTAACGTTGCGAAATAGAAATTCTCTGATTGGTAATTAACTTGCGGTACTGGTAATAAATAATCTTTTGATTTAGCCCCTTTATAAGGAGTGACTTGTGCTAAAACTGAACCACCAATTGACCATTCTCCAGCAAATGCTGCTGGCGTGCTTAATCCTGCAATAACGGCCAAAGAAATGATAATCTTCTTATTACTCACGATGATTTTCCATATTGTCATTAATCATTAATAAAGTAGCAACCAAAAACCTATTTCAGTCACAACTAACTAAAACTGGCATTATTTTACCTATAATTATTTTATTTTTGCATTAAATGTGTAGCAATCAATGCTTGTCCTAATGCAATACCGCCATCACCAGCAGGTAACATCATAGGTGTTAATACTTTTTTATTGTTTAATTTTTTCTTAAACAGGTGTTTGAGTAGCATGTTATTTAACACACCACCCGTAAGTACAATGGTATCAATCTGATGTTCATCCGCACATTGCAATGCAATTTCGCTTAAACTTTCAGCTAATAAATAGTGAAATAACCACGCTTTTTCACTGACATTAAGATCAACATCTTCCCATTGTGTCCAAAAAACAGATAGATCAAGTAAGTTATTTTTTACGGGCATCAAATGCCCATATTGCTTAATAATTTCTGCTTGTTTGTCTTGATGACACTGTAATGCCGCCGTTTGTAAGTAACATGCAGCTTCACCTTCCCAACTTATTTCTTTAGGCGCTAATCCTAATGATGCTGAAACGGCATCAAAAAACCGACCACAAGAAGAGGCTTTAGGCGAATTTAAACCACGTTCTACTGCCTTACTTAATATTTGCAAATCATTACTAGGTATCATTTTGGCGATAACACTACCTTGCCAATCTTTAGAAAAAGTAGCTAAATGTGCGAACCAGTTTCGCCAAGGTTGAACAGAGGCAAGATTTCCTCCGGGCATAGCAACCGCAGGAAGCCCACCCATCCGTTCTGATTTCTGATAATCCACCAGCAAACATTCTCCACCCCATAAAGTCCCGTCTTGTCCAAAACCTAATCCATCAAGAGCAATACCAATAACAGCACCTTGTTGATGTGTATGACCATGTTCAGCAAGACAAGAAACAATATGTGCATGATGATGAGAGACTTCAATAACAGGAATATTTTGCTCTTGAGCAAACTGCTTACCCAACTGATGACTGATGTAGTTAGGATGCGCATCTATTGCAATTGCTTTAGGAGTGAAGCGATAAATTTGTTGGAAGAGAGCCAACGATTTTACCAACTGTTGTCGCACGCTTAAATCATCAAGATCCCCTAAATGAGGCCCCATAATGGCTTGATGCTGACGTAATAAGCAAAATACATTTTTGAGATCGCCCCCCATTGCAAGCACTGACGGTTGCGCCTCAAAATCTTCAGGTAATGAAATCGCATCAGGTACATATCCGCGAGAACGTCGGATCATGACGCTCTGTTTGCCTTCAATACGAACTAATGAATCATCCGCCCTTTGTATAATTTCTCTATTATGCATTAAGAATAAATCTGCAATATCTTTCAATTGTATTAAGGCATCTTCATTACTTAATGCTGGTGTATGGCCTGATGCATTTCCTGATGTCATAACAAGAGGAATGTTCGTACCACGCGCTAATAGATGTTGCAGCGGATTGGCTGGCAACATAACACCGATTTCAGTTAATCCCGGCGCAATAAGCTCCGCAAGTTTAGGTGTAACGGTTTTAGGGACTAATACAATTGGGGCTGCGGTGCTTTGCAATGTTTGGATAGCTGTTGGAAGAAAATCGAGATCTTGCTTATCTGCTTTAATTTGATCAATTCCTGTGATCATCACAGCTAATGGCTTTGCGGGTCGGTACTTGCGTTCGCGTAATAATGCAACGCTCTCATTATTACGTGCATCACACACTAAATGAAAACCACCAATACCTTTAACTGCAACAATTTTTCCAGCAAGTAACGCTTCACAAGCTTGGGTTAATGCAAGCTCTTTCGTTGCTAACTCTTTACCCTGATTATCTGCAAGCCAGATATGAGGTCCACATACAGGGCATGCATTAGGCTGAGCATGAAACCGTCTATCTGCGGGATCTTCATATTCATGTTTACATTCAGGGCAGAATGGAAATTCAGACATAGAAGTAAAAGGCCTGTCATAAGGCATTTTTTTTATAATAGTAAAACGAGGGCCACAATGTGTGCAGTTAATAAAAGGATAATGATAACGGCGATTTTGTGGATCAAACAATTCATCAATACAAGCTTGGCAAGTTGTTGCATCAGGAACAACTTGTGTATCCATTTCGCCACCACCACTTTTTACAATAATAAAATCAGTAGGTAGCTGTTCCCATTGATAAGGTGATTCTTCTATACGTTCAATACGTGCTAATGGTGGGCATTCTGCTTTTAATGCTTCTATAAAGAGTGCATTTTTAGAGGAAGGTGTTAAATGTACCAATACCCCCAAACTATCATTGCTCACTTGCCCTAATAAACCAAAACGATGAGCTAATTGCCAAACAAATGGGCGAAATCCAACGCCTTGAACCTTTCCTTTCACACGCAATGCAATGCCGTTACTCATAGGATCACCAAATCAAAATAAATTTAATCTTATTCTAGTTTAGTGATTATCAACAACTTTCATTTAGATCAGAAAAAGTGGAATTAGGTAAATTTATCATCACTTCAACAGTCACTCTTGGTGCTATTGCACACAGTAATTCGTAACCAATAGTGCCACATGCCATTGCAACATCATCAACAGGAAGTTCTTTCCCCCATAATTCAACTGGACTACCGTAATTGACATCAGGAAAATCTGTAACATCAATGGTTAGCATATCCATAGAGATACGCCCTACCAATTGTGTTTTATGTCCATTAACAATAACAGGTGTACCGTCTGGTGCGTGTCTTGGATAACCATCGGCATAACCGCAGGCAACAACACCGATCCGCATATCACGCTCAGCGGTATATCGGCTACCATAACCTATCTGCTCACCTTTTTTGACTTGTTGAATGGCTAATATTTCACTATTAAATGTCATTACGGGTTGTAAATCGAAATTAGCAATATCTTGCCAAACACCCGAAGGCGAAACACCATATAAAATAATGCCTGGGCGTACCCAATCTTGATAAGTTTCAGGATCAAATAACGTTGCAGCTGAATTTGCCAAACACCGAGGTAATTCATTTACCATTGCCTGATTAATGGTGGCCTTTTGCGCATTCATGTTCAATCCAGTATCTGCATTAGCAAAATGCGACATTTGGATAATTGAACCAATATTTTTGATACTTTTCGCACGATCAATCGCTTGTTGATAAGCATCAGGACGATAACCTAAACGATTCATTCCACTATTAAGCTTAAGATAAATATTGATAGGTCTTTCTAATTGTGCTTTTTCTATGGCATCAAATTGCCAATCTGAATGCACTGCGGTGGTAAGTGAGTAGCGCTCGAGTAAATAGACATCTTCTGGTGTAAAAAAACCTTCGAGTAAAAGGATGGGACCCACCCATCCTTGTTCTCTTAACATGATAGCTTTGTCTAACTCAATTAATGCAAAACCGTCAGTATGACTTAATGCTGGCCAAACACAGGATAATCCATGTCCATAAGCATCTGCTTTTACAACAGACCACACTTTGCTGCCCTTAACTCTTTCTTTAATAACAGATAGATTATGGCTTAATGCATCGAGGTTAATGGTTACTTTTGTGGGTCTGGACATGTTTTTTCCTCAATTAATAAGCTGCATCAAGTTTTTGCCCTGGTAAGAGCAATTTAGTATTAAAGCCATCGATATACCGAAACACAGATAAATCATCAGCGGCAATAGCAGGTTTATTCCCTGAAATTAAATCAGCCAATAATTGTCCAGAGCCACATGCCATTGTCCAACCTAATGTGCCGTGCCCTGTATTTAATGATAAATTGCGATAAGCCGTAGGTCCTACAATTGGTGTACCATCAGGTGTCATAGGTCTTAAACCTGTCCAAAAAGTGGCTTTCTCAATATCACCACCACCTTGATAGAGATCTTGTACAACCATTTTTAATGTTTCACAGCGCGATTTTAAAATATCCAGATTAAAACCAACGACTTCTGCCATTCCGCCAACACGAATTCGCTCATCAAAACGAGTTACCGCGATTTTATAAGTTTCATCTAAAATAGTGGATGTTGGTGCTCTTGAAGCATCAACAATCGGCATCGTAAGTGAATAACCTTTAAGAGGGTAAACTGGAATGGCGACTTTATTTTTCAAAAACTCTGTTGAATAAGAGCCCATGGCAACAACATAGTGATCGGCTGTTAATAATCCATCATGACATTGAACGCCCGCTACTTTATCACCATCAAATAACAAATGTTTGATTTCTTTGTTAAACAAGAACGTAACACCTGCATCTTCTGCCATTTTAGCGAGTCTTTTCGTGAAAGTCTGGCAATCACCCGTTTCATCATTTGGTAAACGTAAACCACCTGTCAATTTGTGACTAACATGCTCAAGTGCAGGTTCGGCTAATTTTAGTTGATCCGCTGTTAACAATTCATAAGCAACGCCCTCTTGCTTTAATACAGCAATATCATTGGCTGCATTATCAAATTGCTTTTGATCACGAAAAAGTTGCAGAGTGCCGCCTTGGCGACCTTCATATTCAATGCCAGTGTCTTGGCGTAACTGACGAATGCAATCACGGCTATATTCAGCAATACGCACCATACGGCTTTTATTCATAGTGTAATGTGACGCATCACAATTACGTAACATTTGCCACATCCAACGTAATTGGAAAAGTGAGCCATCGGGTTTAATCGCTAATGGTGCGTGCTTTTGAAACATCCATTTAACTGCTTTTAATGGAATACCTGGCGCGCCCCAAGGCGTTGCATATCCTGGAGATATTTGGCCTGCATTACCTGCACTTGTCTCTTCAGCTGCACTATTTTGTCTATCAACAACAATAACTTCATGGCCTTGTTGCACAAGATACCATGCACTCGTTACACCAATAACGCCGCCACCTAAGATGATCACTTTCATGGCAAGACTCCAATAATTTACATTGATATAACATAAGAATAATATTCCATACACAAAAAGCCAATATAGAATAATCATCTAAGCCAATAAAAAGATAGATTTTAGAGTTAAGTCACATTTGATTGTTATTCGACAGATAGTTTTCAAAAAAAAAACATTTAATTAACCAGTAAAATCAATGATATATTATTTTTACTGTAAATTATAAAAATATTGATTAGTAAATTATTTTAAATTGAAGGGAGTTTAAGGTGTAGGAAAAGAAAATTAGAACTTTATTAAAATCTAAAAATTAGCTTGTTTTAAGATGATAACGCCTAAATTAACTCACTTTGGTTACTCTTTTTACTAAAAATAACCTATTTAAAGCATTGCCTAAAAAATGACACATTGGGCTTTTTAAAAGCATAAAAAAACCAGTATCACAAATTATATGCATACTGGTTTTTCTATTGTGATAAAGCAGCAAACGTAATTAGCGTTTTACTTCTTCTAGGTCACTTGGTAATGGTGACTGTAAGCTTTGCCAGATAACACCACTGTCTTTACCATATTGACGGACACATTCCATGACATGCTCGACATCTTTTTGCTCACATAATGCAGCCAGTTTTTTATAGAATGCTAATGCGAGTTCTTTGGCTTGAATATTTGAGAAATAATAACGACCTACGCGCGTATAAAGCCCTTTTAAGCCGTTTAAGATAAGACCATAAATTGGGTTACCTGATGCAAACGCCAATCCACGGAAAATGTTGTAATCCAGTTCACTAAACTCATCAGCACTATTTTCAGTAGTAAGCTCATGGTTTAAAATTTCAATACATTTTTCAGGGCTATTTCTAAATGCTGTACGTATAAAAATAGCTGAGATATTGGTTCTGACGGCCAATAAGTTATCGATTAACTGTGGTACTCGATCATGATCGAGACGAGCGACTGTTTCAAGGATATTAAGGCCTGATGTTTCCCAGAAATTGTTTACCTTCGTTGGCTTTCCGTGTTGAATTGTTAACCAACCATCACGAGCAAGGCGTTGTAACACTTCTCTTAATGTGGTTCTTGTAACACCGATTAATTCAGAGAGCTCACGTTCCGCTGGAAGAATAGATCCAGGAGGAAAACGATTATTCCAGATGCTTTCAACAATATACTCTTCCGCAAAACCTGCGGGGCTTTGAGCCTTAATAACCATATTTTTATTTCTTCCGAAGCGATTTTTCTGCTAATAATGGAAAAGATAATATCAGAATGCGTAATTTTGATATAGCTCAACCATCATTAAATAGTGAATGGCATCATAAAACTTGATGTAGCTTTATCAATTTATTATTACTGAGGCGCTTAATTTCACAGCGATTAGCGCGTACTATGGTTAAATTGCGCATCATTGCGCTTAAAATCTCTATTTGGAGGATGAGAAACCTAATGGATATGAGTATAAGACAAGCACTACTAAAGAACTTTATGGGGAATTCCCCAGATTGGTATAAGCTTGCTATTCTTACTTTTTTAATTATCAACCCACTGATTTTTTTCTTTGTTGACCCTTTTGTCGCTGGTTGGCTATTAGTTGTAGAATTTATTTTTACACTGGCTATGGCGCTAAAGTGTTACCCATTACAACCCGGAGGATTACTTGCTATTGAGGCCGTCATCATTGGTATGACGAGCCCAAAACAGATTGGTCATGAAATTGCCAACAACCTTGAAGTGATTTTGCTTCTTGTCTTTATGGTTGCGGGCATCTATTTTATGAAGCAATTATTACTGTTTGCTTTTACTAAACTGCTGTTATCCATTCGCTCTAAACGAATGTTATCTATTGCCTTTTGCTTCGCAAGTGCATTTTTATCTGCCTTTTTAGATGCTTTAACCGTTATCGCGGTTGTAATCAGTGTCTCTCTCGGTTTCTATTCTATTTATCATAATTTCGCTTCTAACCAATCAGGTGCAGAATTAAATAATGATGGATTTATTGATACCGCAGAAAAAAAACAAACTTTAGAACAATTCCGTGCTTTTTTACGTAGCTTAATGATGCATGCGGGTGTTGGTACTGCATTAGGTGGCGTAATGACCATGGTTGGTGAACCACAAAACCTTATTATTGCAAAACATTTAGAGTGGGATTTTGTGACCTTCTTTATCAGAATGTCACCTGTCACTATTCCTGTTTTCTTTGCTGGTCTTGCAGTGTGCTACCTTGTAGAACGCTTTAAGCTCTTTGGTTATGGTGCTGAATTACCTGATTTAGTTCGTAAAGTTCTCACTGAATACGACAAGAAAAACAGTGAAAAACGCACTTCTCAAGAAAAAGCACAACTGATGATCCAAGCATTAATTGGTATTTGGTTGATTGTTGCTTTAGCGCTCCATTTAGCAGAAGTCGGTATTATCGGTTTATCTGTTATTATTCTTGCCACTGCATTTTGTGGGATCACAGAAGAACACGCTCTGGGTAAAGCATTTGAAGAAGCCTTACCTTTTACTGCGTTATTGACTGTTTTCTTCTCTATTGTTGCTGTTATTATTGATCAACAATTATTTGGCCCTATTATTCAGTTTGTTCTTCAAGCTTCAGAATCCTCTCAACTGTCTCTTTTTTACCTCTTTAATGGTCTACTATCAGCTATTTCAGATAACGTGTTTGTAGGTACGGTTTATATCAGTGAAGCTTTAACAGCATTGCAAAATGGATTAATTAGCCAATCACAATATGAGCATATTGGTGTTGCGATTAATACAGGTACAAACTTACCTTCTGTTGCGACGCCAAATGGTCAAGCCGCATTCCTGTTCTTATTAACATCAGCATTATCACCACTTATCCGTTTATCATATGGCCGTATGGTGATAATGGCACTGCCATATACCATTGTAATGACATTGCTTGGTTTACTGGCTGTTGAATTTTGGCTTGTTCCTGCAACACACTGGTTTTATGAAATTGGTTTAGTTGCTATTCCATAACAATAGATCCACAGTTACACCACATAAATAGGACTTTTATTTGATAAAAGTCCTATTTTTTTCATTAAAATAAGCTTGAATGTAAATATTTGTGAAATAACAGGTTTTAACTTTTTTTGCGCTTGATTTTTGGGCAGAATAGGCACTTATTTTATTTAATATTTAAATGGATATTATTATGCTGACTTCTCTTCGTCACTGGTCACAAAGCCGTTTTTCATGGCTGTTGCTCGCATTAACAGCAATAGGTCTTGAAGGCGCTGCATTGTATTTTCAGTACGGAATGGAATTAATGCCTTGCGTAATGTGCGTCTATCAACGTATCGCGGTATTAGGGATCTTAGTTGCTGCATTGATTGGGGCATCTGCACCTAAAATGGCTCTTATGCGTATGGCAGGTAGTTTCTTATGGATTTATTCTGCATACCGAGGAATTGAACTAGCTTGGGAGCATACACAACTTATTCTGAATCCATCACCTTTTGCAACCTGTGATTTCTTTGTCACTTTACCTTCTTGGTTTGCCCTGCAAGATTGGTTCCCTTCTGTATTCCAAGCAACTGGTGATTGCTCTGTCAGCCAATGGCAATTCTTAACTTTAGAAATGCCACAATGGATGCTTATTATTTTCTCTGCTTATTTTGTTGTAGGTTTATTAGTATTAATGAGCCAAATAACAAGTTCTTTTAAGACAAAAGAATAAAAAAAGAAAATAGCCTTTAGCAATAAACTAAAGGCTATTTTTATAATAGAGAAATGGTGATTCAGCATTCAACCCCAAATAAGCTTTAACCTGGAATGCAAGCCCCTTCAATTAAAGCTTGTTCACTACAACGCTTACCATTAGCAAATTGACACACTGGCGTCTGACCGCCATGCAATTCATAGTTTAAAGAAGGCACACCACCTGAAAAGACACAGGTTGCCTTGGCTGATTCTTCTAAGGGAATATCAAGACTGGTTGTCGGTATCGTTCGACTTTTACTAACCATTTGTGTAGATGAATATTGTGTCTGCGCTGAATTACTGCATCCTGCAATAAAAGCAAAGCTAGTCAACATAATAAGATAACAAGCTGTTTTAAATTTCTTTTGCATCAAAGACACCCTAATTTATTCCAGTTATTCCTATTAGTGTGAAGCACTTTTTGAAAGTAGATTTATAACTAAAACACCAGCAATAATTAAAGTCATACCAACAATGGCAGGTAAATCGAGTTTTTGTTGATAAAGACACACTGCTGCAACAGAGACTAAAACTATCCCTAATCCACTCCATATTGCATAAGCAATACCTAATGGCATAACTCTTACCACTTGAGAAAGTGCCCAAAAAGAAAGACAGTAACCAATGACGACGACAATAGATGGATATAATCGGCTAAAACCATCAGAAGCTTTCAGCATTGTTGTCGCAATGACTTCAGATATAATTGCCAACATTAAGTAAGTTAATCCATTCATTTTTTCGCCTTAATCCTATACAAAGTCAATTTTGTGAATTCTATCACAAGCGAGATTACGGATATTCATCTACAACAAATAAAAAAGGCACTCTTCCTATTGAATAAGTGCCTTTATATCGTAGAAATACTTATTTAGTGTTGATGAAGTTGATTCTTTTGGCGGGGTTCCCCGCCCATAGCAACACGATAACGATTAAAGATAAAACCACACCAAACCGCTGCAATAATACTTAATATTGTTCCCGCATAGCCAATGTTTGTCATACCAGCATGTAAAATAACCTGATTACCAATCAATGCTCCAGCACCAATACCGATATTAAAAATACCAGAATAAATAGACATAGCGATATCTGTTGCATCAGGTGCTAAATCAATCACTTTCACCTGCATTCCTAGCCCAATACACATAAATCCAATACCCCAAAATATAATCAGCACAATAAATGCGGTTAGATTCTGGCTACTGATCATTAATAAGCTTAAACAAACAGTAAGCAATATTAAGGCTGAAAATAAGAATGATGTTGGCATTTTGGTGCTATAACGACTAAATAACACGCTACCAATGATACCGGCTCCACCAAAAATCAATAACACCAACGTAGCAAAATTCTGATCCAGATTTGCAATATCAACCACAAAAGGCTCGATATAACTATACGCTGTAAAATGTGCCGTTACGGCAATAACCGTTAATAGAAAGATCCCCATGAGTGGGCCGCGCTTTAATAACATAGGCACACTTTTTAGTGATCCTGAATGCTCACTTGGTAATAAAGGTAAATAACGCATTAATGCAAACATAGTAATTAAGGCTAATATCCCAATGCCCATAAATGTTGCACGCCATCCTAACCACTGTCCAACAACACGACCAATAGGTAAACCTAATACTGTTGCAAGTGCTGTTCCTGTTGCTAATAAACCTAATGCCTGAGCGCGTTTACCAGCAGGTGCTACTCTAATAGCTAGTGATGCAGTAATAGACCAAAATACTGCATGAGAAAAAGCGACACCAATACGCCCTGCTATCAGTGATTTAAAATCCCATGCCACACCAGATAAAATATGACTTAAAATAAAGAGTATAAATAAAATAATAAGTAACTTACGTCGCTCAACTTTACTTGTCATTATCATTAAAGGCAGAGACATTAAAGCAACAACCCAAGCATATATCGTGATCATTAAACCTGTTTGAGCTGGGATCATACCAAAGCTTTCAGAAATATCACTTAACAGTGCAACAGGAACAAATTCTGTTGTATTAAAAACGAAAGCCGCGAATGATAATATTATTACCCTGATCCACGCTGTTTGTCGGCTAACTTCATTTACGTTTGATGCTGCGATATTCATAATTGATTGATATTTTCTTAAATTATATTGATATATATGCCATGCTTTTGATAGAAGCTTTTGTCTGATTTGCTTTTCTTACTTGCGCCAAAATTGATTTATTAGATTGAAAATAAAAAATAGTATTAAAAATAAAAACACATTTCGTTAGAAACAAAAAATAAACCAAATTATCACCAAATCTCACTGCTAAAGCGAATCAGCTATCAATTTTAGCATATTCGTATCGCGATTTTAAATCCCCTTGGCAACTTCTTTTTAACGTTAACATAATCTTTTAATGGTAAGATTGTAGATATAAATGCCCTATTGCTACTTTATGGTAAAGAATAAAAATATACTCTTTTCAAGAAAAATATATTGCATATTCATTGAATTAAGTTAAGAGATACTAATTTAATAACCGAAAATAATCTTACTGTTGGATAAAAGATAAATAAAAATAGAAAGGATATTAAGATTACTGACTCAAGTCAGTAATAACTTGAATTGCTTGCTCGCAAGCAATATTTTTCGTTGGTGATGTTGAACCATCAAAAGCATTTTTGATAGTTGAAATTTGTTCTTTTGCTGGTCGTGATAGCGTTAAATTTCCATTAGAAAGTGCTTTTTCAACATCATTTAGCTTTTCAGCTAACTGCTGACAACTTCCATTATTCTCTTTAGATTGATAAATAGCCATAAGCGTATCGCGTTTTGCTTCTACGGTAGAAAGCGTTTTACGTACTGTTGATGACGAATTTTCAATCAATTCACGACTTTCACTCCAAAACTCAGCGGTATTTTCTTTAATGGCAGATACAATGAGAATAGCGACAAGAATAGCCAACATAATAGTCAGCGATAATATCCCTCCTGCAATAATAAGTATCTGTTTCATATTAAACTCCACATATCAATCATATCTGTTTTAATATTTATTTTTTAATGCTTATTTTTAATGCTTATTTTTAATGCTTATTTATAATATATATAGTTAAAATAAATCAGGTTCAATCTGGATTACGATTCTTTTTATTTTTTACATTTTATTACGGAGGTATACAGTTCTATTTATTCTTATTAGTAGAAAAATAAGCACCTAGTTTTACTTAGGTGCCATTAAATGATATATAAGCTTTTCTTGATAGAATTATTTTTTAGAGCAACACGCAATATAATTTAAAATATGCCGATTTTCTCTAAAAAAACGAAACATTGATAAGAAGCGTGGTCTATTCTGCTTATTTGCCAATCCATTTTTAATTATCTTCGCTGTTCTAAATAAACCTTCATCACGAATTAAACCAATAGGTGACATTAAACTCATATTGCCAGATTTTATTTTTACTTCTGAGAAACCAATATTAATAAATAAGTCATGCCACTCTTGCTTAAACATTGGTGCTACATTTGATTTCACTACACCGATTAATTTATCTCTATTAACATCATCATTTTTCTTCATAATATCATGAGTTAATAATAAACCACCGGGTTTTAAAACACGGTAATACTCTTTTACTAGCTTTGTTTTGGCTTTATCTGCATACATTGTCAACATTGCTTCATTTATAACAATATCAAACGTATTATCAGGGAAAGGCAAAGATAACGCATTAGCTTTGGTTAATTGAATCAAATGTGATAATTGTGCTTTATCAACATTATTCTGTGCATGAGCTAAAGCATTATCATCCATATCGACAGCAATAATATGGCAACCATATTTCTTAGCAATTTCAATTGAAGTTGTCGCCATATTACAAGCAATCTCAAGAACATGGCTTGATGATGTAAAATGTGCGTTATTAATCAACCAATCAGATGCCTCAATACCGCCGGGTCTTAAACGTGTTTTCCCTAAACTTGCTAAAAAGGTATGCCCTGCTTTTGAGTGCTCTTGAGACATAGACTGCGTTGTAGTTTGATTATCCATATAGCCACCTTAAAGTTGCATTAATAATACAACTTTATAATAAAATACATTTAATGGGAATAGTTATCATTACTTTTCTATTTTTTATAAAGAAATTCCGAGTGTATAAAGAGATATAAAATTGAATTTAGGCATATAACCAATTGAAATAAAATGAGTTAAAAAGGCTATTTTTGTAATTACGTCATTAAAAGTAAAGAACATTAAACTTTGAATAACAACATTGACCTTCCCCTAGGGGGAATCTTTAGAGTGATAACAATTTCACGATAAATTAAAGGAAACTGTTATGAAAAAGATTTTACCTACTGCTGTTATTTTAATGAGTGCTATCTCTTTTGGTGCAATGGCAAACAATACACACATGAACATGAATATGGATACACCTCATAACAGTTCACCAATGCAAAAAGAACTCAATGATTCCATGAATAAGATGCATGCCGATATGGCAAAAGGGATGAATACCGATAATGCTGATGTCGCTTTTGCTGATGGCATGATTGCCCACCATTTAGGCGCTATTGATATGGCTAAGATTGAGTTGAAATACGGTACTGATCCTGAAATGCGTAAACTAGCTCAGGCTATTATTGATGCGCAAGGCCCTGAAATAGAACAAATGCAAAAATGGTTAGAAAAAAATAAAACCAATAAATAATATATTCATAAGGCTGTGATTTATTAGGCACAGCCTATCTCATTTTTGATGTGTACTTTCCAGATTTCTTATTAAATATAAGTCAAATAATTTTCTAATATTCATCTCATACATTATAATTTTGCGACGACGACAATATTAATCGCTTTATCCCGTATGGAGTCCATATGAATAAATTAGAAAACATGGCGTTATTAACTCAAAAGCTAGCCATGCAGATTGAAAAATGGACTCATGATACTAATCAATTTGAAACTAAAATTCCGGGATTAACGCTGACACACTGGACTTCTCCTACACCAATTACCAGCCATACTCACAAATCAGGAATATGTTTAATTGCCCAAGGTGAAAAGAGAGTGATCTTAGGAGAAGAAAGCTTTATTTATGATGCCAACCATTTTTTAATTTCTTCAATAGAACTCCCAGTTATGGCGAATATTATGAAAGCCAGCGACGAGAAACCTTTTTTAGGGCTAGTTATGGAGTTAGATCTGCAAGAAATATCGCAACTCATCGTTGATAGTGAATTAACATTTAACTCAGATTTAAATGCTCAAAAAGGAATTGCTGTTGGCAAGTTATCAGAACCTTTAGTCAATGCCTTTATTCGCTTGCTCACTCTTCTTGATGAGCCTGATAGTATTAAAATTCTTGCTCCAGGTATCAAGCGTGAGATTTTTTATCGTCTACTTATTACAGAGCAAGGTGAACGATTGAATCAAATCGTCACAGCAGGTAGTCATAGTCATCAAATAGCTAAAGCGATTGATTGGTTAAAAAATAATTATATAAAATCATTAAACATCAATGAATTGGCTTCATGTTCTGGAATGAGCAAATCTGCTTTTTATACTCATTTTAAAACAATGACATCAATGACTCCGCTTCAATTCCAAAAAAAATTACGACTCAGTGAAGCCCGTCGGTTAATGTTAACTGAAAATTTAGGTGCAACGACAACCACTTTCCGAGTTGGTTATGAAAGCCCTTCTCAATTTAGTCGTGAATATAGTCGATTATTCGGAGCTCCACCAGCAACAGATATTAAGATGCTTAAAGAAACGGATCATATTTAACCGTTATAAACGCTCTTGTTCTTTATCTAAGCTGATTTATATTATTCACAATCATCATTTTAGTTTTTTGGAAAAATAGGCAAGAGACTAAGAAGATCAGACATTCATTTCTAAATGCGAAAGCGATAGCATTTTCCTCAACAATTAATCTGTCTCCATCTTATTTGAAGTTAAAAAATACATTAGACTTCAATTAGATAGCTTTTAATCTGGCAATAGGATATCAAAATGCAACTCGATTTCTCTTACTATAATCCAACCACCATTCATTTTGGTAAGAATTCTCTTGCTAAATTAAATGATGAATTATCACATTATGGCGAAACAGTTATGCTGATGTATGGCCGTAACGCGATTAAATCAAATGGGCTCTATGATGAGGTTATAACCATACTCCGTCATGCAGGTAAAAATATTGTTGAGTTATCAGGCGTTATGCCAAACCCAACTTATAAAAAAATGATGGAAGGTGCTCAGTTAGTTCGCGAACACAATGTCAGTTTAATATTAGCGGTCGGTGGCGGCTCCGTTATCGATTGTGCAAAAGGCATTTCCATTTCGGCTTATTGTGAAAATGAAGATCCTTTCCAAAAATACTGGGTTGAATACCAAGATGTGACAAATAAAATTGTTCCTGTCGCATCAATTCTTACCATGGTAGGCACAGGCTCTGAAATGAATGGTGGTTCAGTTATTACCCATGAAGAGACTAAATATAAAATTGGACGTGCATTTCCTGCAAATGTATTTCCTAAATTCTCGATTTTAAACCCAGAATATACTTTTTCTGTTTCTCAGTATCAGATGGTAAGTGGTGTTTTTGACACTATGTCGCATTTGATGGAGCAATATTTTTCTGATGAAGGTGCAAATACAACCGATTATTTAATTGAAAGTTTATTAAAATCTTCGATTGATAATTTACGTATCGCACTAAAAAATCCAACAGATTACGAAGCCAGAAGTAATCTTATGTGGAATGCAACACTTGCATTAAATACCCTCACAGGATTATCAAAAACACAAGATTGGCAAGTTCATATGATTGAACACCAATTAGGGGCTTATACAGATTGTGCACATGGAATGGGACTCGCAGCGATTTCTCTACCTTATTATCGTTTTATCTATAAGTTTGGTATTGAAAAATTTGTACGATTTGCAACTCAGGTATGGGGAATTCCCGCAGAAGGAAAAACGCAAGATCAAATTGCCCTTGAAGGTATTGATGCACTAGAACGTTTCACAAAGGAATGTGGCATTATTACATCATTAGAAGCCTTAGGTGCAACAAGAGAGATGCTTCCTGAGATTGCACAATCAACCACAATTATTGGTAGAGGTTATCAAAAGCTAACCACTAAAGATGTACTCGATATTTTGGAAGCGTGTTTTTAATTACCTATAAATACCATTATAAACATAGTCTTAGTTACTAAAGATAAATTTCATATTAAGACATATAATAAATACGATGATTATCTAAAAAATAGTCATCGTATTATCAATAGTACAGCCTTTGAGCTTATCTTCTTCTCATTCCCTATCCCAAAAGCAGATTAATTCCCTGATAAAGATGCCTCTACATATCGAATCGTTTATAATCATAAATATCTAATATGATTACTGCTGAAGCCATACTTATCAGCAATGAATTTCTCTCATTCGAATATACATAAATCTAATTATGCCTAAGATATTAATAATACAAAGAGATAACATTGGTGATTTAATACTTACAACACCATTAATTGACTCTCTTGCCCATGAATATAATACAAAAATAGATCTGCTCGTAAACTCTTACAATCAAGCTATTCTAGAAGGTAACCCTTCTGTTGGAAATGTACATATTTACAGTAAGTTACACCATAAAAAATCAGGACAATCATCCCTAAAACTTATTCTAAGTCGCTTAAAAATTATTTTTGATATGCGTCGCCAGCATTATGATATCGCAATTGTTGCTCGTGATCATTGGGCCAAAAGAGCATTACAATGGGCAAAATTATCAGGTGCTAAACGTATTATTGCTATTGGCAATGATGCGCCTTCAGCAGTGACAGATCCAATTCCAACGCCGTCGAATAAAGGTCATATCGCTGAGTTATTCTGTCAACTAGCCCATCCTCTTGGAATAGAGAAAAAAGCCGGCCCTTTAAAATTGTATGTCAGAGATGAAGAGATCTCTGCAATTCGTCAACGCATTAAAATAACTGAAAATGTTCCTATTTACGGCTTACAAATCAGTTCACGTAAACCACAACAACGTTGGCAAGCAGAAAAATTTATCGCGTTAGCACACCAATTAACACAACGCGAAAAATGCCACATTCTTCTCTTTTGGTCGCCAGGAAGCAACGACAATAAACAACACCCCGGTGATGATGAAAAAGCACAGTTTATCCTTGAACAGTGCAAAGATATCCCTATTACGCCAGTACCTACGCAAAATCTTAGAGAATTAATGGCTGGTATGTCTTTATGTGATCAGATGCTAACCAGCGATGGTGGTGCATTACATATTTCAGTCGGTGTTGGTGTGCCGACAGTAGCGATGTTTGGTAATAGTGATGCTGATTTTTGGGGTCCATGGCATATTGCCAGTGAAGTACTGAAGGCGCCTGAAGATAATGTAGGGCTTCTTACGGTAGACGATGTATTGACTCGTTTTATTACACTAAGAGATCGAGTTATTGCTTTAGATACAAAGAGTTAATTGCCGAACACTAATACAAAAAAACATTAAATATAGATCACCTTAATTGCTACACCTGATAAGGTGATTTTTTATTTTACACCCCATCGAGTTGATAAAGTCATATTTAAGTAGCAATAAGATAATACATTCAATCTGATTTTTACTTTTTATGATCAAAAAAAAACGGACCTTATTAAGGTCCGCTTTTTTATATGGTGCCCAGGGCGGGTTTATTTTTCACTACTCAACATCACTAAATTCATTTATATAACTATATTCACACTAATTTAAAATACAGTTGAATAAATATCTCTTAATACTATTTTTGACAGAATAAAACCCATTCTACGTAATTAAATAATGATACAAACTGAGTTCTATCGAATAATGTAAACGCAAATGCATGGATACAATAGAGTGGACTTTTCTACCGTCTATTTCTGTCGCTTGCTCGTCCATAATAGAATCTTCAATGATATCAGCAGGGCCTAAGTAATAAAACTCTGTTCCTTCAGAATCATCTTTTTTAATAAAAAAATGTATTACAGCTGTTTTATCTTTTTGTGATTGAAAAATTTCAAGCATTGGACCTGAATTTCGTGTTTGCTTAGATTTACTATACCACTTGATAAGATCTGGACTTAGTATCTTATCTTCATAATGCACCTTTGAATTTAAATCTTCTGTTTTATGATAAGTTGTGAAAATAGGCAGCGTATTATGTTTTAGACGATAACCATAGATAGTACTTGATTCATCCTTATGCCAATTAAATAATCTACATATATCTTTTCTACTGTAACGCTCATACAATTTTAATGGTGTTAATGAGGAATATTTTTTATTTTTCTCTTTTGCTACATTTATGATATCTAAGAAACGAGTTTTAAAGTCCTGATTATTCTCTAATAAACTTTTTATTTCTGATGATAAAATATAGTGTTCAGATAATTCATCATAAATAACTAAAGCAGAACCACCATATCTTTCTCGTTCAATTGCTCCCCAAAAATCATAATTCAATATTCTTTGAACAGAAATGATGGTCTCTTCTGTATAACTGACTAGATTATCATCTAGAATTTTTAGATAATTAGTATACGACAATGTAGATTGCTTACATAAAGTTTCTAATAACAAAATTTCATGTAAGCGTTTACCATTTAATAATTCTCTCATTAGAAAATGCAAAACTGCATCTGCATATATACCAAAGTTTTTTATAGGCAATTTTTCCATTGAGGCAATAAAGTCATCATATGTTTTATATGAGCTGGCTATAACACTAGGATCTACACTATTGTTGACAATGAAATCTAATAATAATGGGATTTGACCTATGCGGTTTTTTAAATCAATATAAGCCTTTTTGATGGCTCGAACACTATCAAGTTTCACAGTAGAAATAGCCTTAAGTACTCTCTCTTGCGCTATTTTTTCAAAACTAATATTACTCACACCATATAAATTGCCAGGATCAATAGCAGCACGTCTGACCGTTTCTTTATTCAACGAATTATCTCCCATCAAAGCTATTGGGATTAAATAATTTTTCTGATAATTTCCTATAAAATCAATAACAACTAAATATTCTTTAGTTGGGTATTTACGTAAGCCTCTACCTAGCTGTTGAATAAATACAATGCTTGATTCCGTTTTTCTCATCATAATAACTTGATTCAAACATTGGATATCAATGCCTTCATTAAATATATCCACAACAAAAATATACTGGATTTTTCCAATCTCGAGTTGTTTAATGGTGTGTTCTCGATATTCCGGTGTATCCCCTGCCGACAGTGCCACAGTTTTATAATTTCTATTATTAAATTCATTTGAGAGATTTTGGGCTTCATCTAATGAACGACAGAATATTAAACCTTTGGGTGTATCACCTGAATATCCATAATATTCTATTTTTTTAATTAGAAAATCGACTCGCTCGGTAGTAATTAAATAACTCAGATTAGATAGATCATCAATTAATTCTCCATTAAACTCATAATCCACCACACCAAAATAATGAAAAGGTGCGACTAAATCCATTTCTAATGCATCTTTCAAACGGATCTCATACGCAACATTATAGTCAAACATTTCAAAAATATTAAATCCATCTGTTCTTTCCGGGGTGGCCGTCATGCCAAGTAAAAATTTTGGCTTGAAATAATCTAATATTTTTTGATATGAAGCAGCTCCAACTTTATGGACCTCATCAATAATAATATAATCAAAATAATCCGTTGGAAATTTACCTAAGTGTTCAGTCTGAGATAAAGTTTGTATTGTTGCAAAAAGATAATTAGCATTTAAATTTTTCTGATTTCCCGAAAAAATACCATATTCAATCTCGGATGAAGTGGGAATAATTTTTTCAAAACTTGCAGAGGCTTTTAATAAAATTTGCTCTCTATGCGCCAAAAATAGCATTCTCTTGGGTTTAGCATTTTTTATTTCAAAAGCTGATAAAAATGTTTTACCACTTCCAGTAGCAGAAATAATAAGAGCTTTTTTCTTATCTTGATCTCTTAAAGCCTTAAGATTTAACAAAGCATCTTGCTGCATTTTGTTTGGCTCAATTATATCTGTATTAACTATCTCAGATATTGAACTAATTTTTTGGTGTGTTTTTTTATTTTTTTGATATTTTATCGCATATTTATTGATGAAATCAAAATCTAATAACTCACTAGATCCCCATTCATTTTCAAATATATTTCGTAATTTTTTATAGATATCACCTTCTTGATAGCTCGTAATAGCAAGATTCCATTCATAATTTAACTTTAATGCATTTGCCGTTAGATTTGAGCTACCAATAATTAAGGTTGAGTAATTTTCATAATGAAAAAAATAGCCTTTGACATGAAATCCTTGTTTTGTGGAAATTTTTACTTCTAAATTAGATATTTTTAGTAATTCTTTGAAAGTATCAGGATGATTAAAAGTTAAATAACTTGATGTTAGAAGTCGTCCTGTAATTCCTTTAAGAGATAAGTCCAACAAGATTGTTTTAAGGAGGGACAAACCTGATTTAGTCACAAAAGCTACTGCAATATCAAATGATTTTACATTTTGCAACCGATCTATAATTCCCGATAATAATTGGTCATCATAACTTTGATTTGTAAAAACTTCAGCTTTAAGGTGATTTTCTGCCTGTATCTGATGATCGACAAAGCTATGTAAAATGGACTGCTCAAAATTTCTATGCATTGCTACTCTCTTCTTTTAAAATTTTCTTAATAGCAGAGATATCAGCAGGGGCCCAATTTAAAGTTAGTAACTCAGAAATAGGAATCCACATTCCTTTTTCATGTTCATATAACCGGATACTTCCTTTTTGAATAACAGATTTATAAACACTTAAATTAACATTTATATTCTCATATTCATGTAAGTGAGTATGGATATGTGTTTGTACTAGTATTTCGCATCCCAATTCTTCTTGGATTTCTCGTTTAAGAGCTTCCTCAGGTGTTTCACCTGGTTCAATTTTACCTCCAGGAAACTCCCATAATCCTGGCAAACTCATTTTTTGAGATCTTAAGGCACAAAATATCTTATTTTTTTCGTTATATATTGCAGCAGCAACAACATAAATAGTTTTTTTAGTCATAAATCTAGAGCACCTAATACAATATTTATTTGAATACTTCCAGTATATACATTTATCTATTATATATTCTCTATATTTATCTTTTTTTGAAATTCATTAAAAAAATATTTTTAAATAACAGGGAAATGGCCGAAGACTTAATTCCGATCAGTTAACTTATTTGGTAGTTGTGTAAGAACCTCAACCAACTACGATTATATTTTTCATGCTATTCCTTCAGTTTCTTAAAACCATTAAAAATCATATGCCAGACTAATTTCCCACCTTCTACTCCATTTTCCTCTAAGAGCATCGATAAATACCTGATTGATATCGGGATTGACACAGTTCAAAGCGCAGGTTTTTATCAATAGAAATGCTAACTTAAGCTATTATGGATGTAATGCTAGATGAAATACTCTGAAGCACATTGGATACTCCTGCTAATGGTGCTGTTTTAGCTAGGAAATGAAGTTAAAATAACTGCATGTGTAAATGGTCTATCAGATGGAAATGAGTAGCTATCTCTTCCCCGATACAGGATTCGTCTATGTATACAATTAGTGGAGTATATTTTTCTGCATAAAATGACTATTATGAACAAAAAATTTTATGCACTTTGGAATAATGGCAGAACCATATTAGATAGATTAGGCCTACTCGTATCTGATTGATCGGCTAAGTATGTTACTCAAAATAGTGTCAAATAAGATATTATCCACTAGTAATAAATATCCCCCATTTTATCCTCTTCCAATTGGTGTTTTATGTATTCCCGTATTTAGCCAGTATTTTCGCCTACCGTGTCTACATAGAAACCTCTGCACCAAAATGCTCTGTTTCTATACTTGAATTTTAAATCACCAAACTGCTCATATAACATCAGAGTGCTTTTATCCTTCAGATAACCAAGAAAACCCGAAACACTTAACTTTGGTGGAATCTCCAAAAGTATATGAATATGATCCGGACAACATTCAGCCTCAAGGTTCTTAATATTTTTCCATTCGCACAACTTTCTTAATATGCTTCCCACTGCTCTGCGTTTTTCACCATAAAATGCCTGTTGTCAATATTTTGGTGCAAAAACGACATGATACTTACAGTTCCAACGCGTATGCGCTAAGCTCTTTTTATCCCTCATTGGGACCCTCTTTTGATTTTTTTGTTGAATAATTGCAGTTGCCAGACCGCAATAGTGTTTTAACAAATCAAAAGGGGTTTTATAACTGGCTTATAGCTGCAAGCTTTCCGGAACCCCCAGCCTAGCTGGGGGTTTTCTATGATCAAAAAAAACGGACCTTATTAAGGTCCGCTTTTTTATATGGTGCCCAGGGCGGGACTTGAACCCGCACAGCCTTACAGCCGAGGGATTTTAAATCCCTTGTGTCTACCGATTTC